>Ga0098069_100365_pt1 | contig 21225 bp, 14 predicted proteins | sample 27_taG_FD_92584 | JGI IMG/M metagenome (GOLD analysis project Ga0098069, IMG submission 92584) | Marine viral communities from Cariaco Basin, Caribbean Sea - 27_WHOI_OMZ | ecosystem: Environmental > Aquatic > Marine > Oceanic | place: Caribbean Sea: Cariaco Basin | collected 2014-11-09
AATCTGTACCCCAGGCAGAAGAAAGCCCCAAATTACATCTTTCTATGGCCAACGTGCGGGCAAGACTACGTATGACCACCCTTTATTACTTCGCAGGTTTGCACAACTACCTGGTAGCAGGAACGGGCAATAAGGTCGAAGATTTTGGCGTGGGATTCTTTACCAAATACGGTGACGGCGGCGTAGATCTATCTCCCATTGCCGATCTTATGAAAAGTGAAGTCTACGAAATTGCCAGAGAACTGGATGTGATAGACAGCATTGTGATCGCGGCACCCACCGACGGACTTTTTGGAGACAGCAGAAGTGATGAAGACCAGATAGGTGCCAGCTACGACGAACTCGAATGGGCCATGAAAGAAGCTGAAAAAGGTAAGACTGAAGCCGATTTTACGGGACGCCAGCAGGAAGTTTTTCGCATTTATAAGTCCAGACATAATGCCAATAAACACAAAATGATACCCATCCCGGTATGCACCATTCCTCTTGACCTGAAATAATTGCAGTTTATCGAAAAAATTATTTTTCGAGTAAATAAGGCAGTAAATTTCATTCTCCCCCTGACTTTACGATCAAAACTAATAATCAGCAGATTGCGATGGGATAGCCCATAGAATTTCTTGTGCTAAAATTCGAACAATGATTAAAATTTTAATTGCAGACCACCATCCCATAACACGAATGGGGATATCTTCTCTGCTAGAGAAAGAAGGGGTATATGAAGTTGTGGGAAAAGTTACCAATGGCAGGGATCTTTTTAAGGTCTTAAAAAGCAAAACTCCCGATGTACTTATCCTGGAAATTGACTTGCCCGAGATTAACGGGATTACCGCTCTGCGGACAATTAAATCTGAAAATCCAGGCACTAAGATCCTTATCCTTAGCTGCCATCCCGAAGAAATGTATGCTTTGAACTCCATCAAGGCAGGTGCCTCCGCCTACCTCTCAAAAACGGCATCTACAGATGTGCTTTGTGAAGCAGTGCACCAGGTGGCACGGGGAGGTATTTACCTCAACAAGGAGATTAGTGAAAAAATCAACTCCGGCACCACCCGCTCCAACAACATTGTTTCCCGCTATAAAAAACTCTCAACCCGCGAGATCGAAGTACTTAACCTTCTTTCTACCGGAAAAAGAAATAAAGATATAGCTGAAGCTCTGGATATTAATGAAAAAACGGTGAGCACCTACAAAACCAGGCTGCTCAAAAAATTAAGGGTTGATAATCTGGCCGATCTTATTAACCAGGCGCGCCTGTTGCAGATAAGACCTACATAACCCGGTTTAACTTGCCCGAAAGCACCTTCTTGAGGGTGATATAATCCATAATATCCTGTAAGACACCCATAGATTCTTCGGGAGGAACCTCTTTTATTTTTCGGTTAAGTTCATTTATCTTCTTGTTGACCAAAAACCTCCTCAAAGAAAGGATAGTTTCATTTACAAGACGACCAATTTCTGCTTTTTTACCCTTCACGAAAATTTCCATCCTTTCCCAGTCGTGAAGCACATACTGCTCTTCATCCATTAAAATACTGGTAACTTCCGAAGCATTTTCGGGAGGGAGTTCATTTATAAAAGTATCTATAGAAAATTCCTGCTCCTCATTGTATTTCTTGATCACGAGTTGATAGATCTTTTGGAAATGTTCATTGGCAAAAGCAACCTCATCTTCCTGTAAATCAAGGAAGATCTTTTCATAAACCTTTGCCGTCATCATTTCGGGCTCGAGTGAGATTTCTCCCTTGTCATCTACCTTCACCACCAGGTCTTCAAAATCTTCTTCAATCATGCCATAATGCAGCAAAAGGCTGATAATAGTTCGCTCCAGCACATACAGCTCGTCTACTTTCACCTGTAGCCCCGGTTCATCCCTCACTACTTCAAACTGTTTTGTCTTCTTTGGAGGCGTTTTAGCAGCTGGTTTTCCAGCTAGTTGAGCTAAAGTGGTAAACAAAACATCTTCAGAAATATCCATGATGCGCGAGGTCTCCTGCACATAAACTTCCTGCTGAATATTATCGGGGATCTTTGAAATGCTGCTCACCATATCCCGAATTAAGGAAGCTTTCTTTACCGGGTCATTCTTCGCCTCCTCCATTAACAGGGAAGCCTTATAATTGATGAAATCTTTCGAATTTTGCTTCAGGTATAACCTTATATCTTCTTCAGAATTCTTTTTGGCAAAACTATCGGGATCTTCCCCTTCCGGGAAGGCACACACTTTCACGTTCATGCCCTGCTCCAGGATAAGATCGATCCCGCGAATGGATGCCCGTTGGCCGGCAGCATCGCTGTCAAAAAGTACTGTGATATTCTTGGTGAGCCGGTTAATAAGCCTAATCTGCTCTGGCGTCAAAGCCGTTCCCGAAGAGGACACCACGTTCTCAATACCCGCTTGATTAAACTGTATCACATCGGTATACCCTTCAACCAAATAGCAATTATCTTCTTTTGCAACTGCTTGTTTAGCGTGGTAAATCCCGTATAATACCTTACTTTTATGGTAGATTTCACTCTCGGGACTGTTAAGGTATTTCGCAGCTTTCTTATCATTTGTAAGAATTCTACCTCCAAAGCCCAGCACCCTGCCCGACATTGACTGAATTGGGAACATCACCCGACCTTTAAATCGATCGAATTGCTTATCTTCTTTAACTATAGTGAGCCCGGTTTTTTCCAGGTATTCGAGCTTGTAACCTTTACCAAGAGCTTCATTGGTAAAGGCGTTCCAGTCATCAAGACAGTAACCCAATCCAAATTTCTCAATCGTTTCATCGCTGAAACCCCGTTCCCTGAAGTAGCTTAAGCCAATTGCCTTGCCGAGTTCAGTTTTAAGCAGGTTATTTTGAAAATACTTAGCAGCAAATTCAGAAACCAGGTACATGCTTTCCCGTTCATCGGCCTGCTCCTTTTGTTCCTGGCTCTGCTCGGTCTCCTCCACCTCAATATTGTACTTCTTAGCGAGGTACTTTATGGCTTCAGGATATGTGAAGTGTTCGTGTTCCATAAGGAAAGCCACGACATTGCCTCCTTTGCCGCTGGAAAAATCTTTCCAAATTTGCTTGACAGGAGAAACCATAAAACTGGGAGTACGTTCATCACTAAAAGGGCTCAATCCCTTATAATTACTACCCGATTTCTTAAGTGTCACAAAATCACCAAGCACCTCCTCTACCCGGGAGGCTTCAAAAACTTTGTCTATGGTGTTTTTGGAAATCAAATTTTACAAAAGAGTATTTTTCAAATGTATGAAATCTCGAATGAGAAGGCTCTTCTTTTTTTAACTTGTTTAGGATCAAAAAGTAGTTGATAAGGGTAATTCCAATAGTAGCCTATCTCTTTTAAATTTAGCAAAAAACCCGGAACTCAAAGCTTAGTTCCAGGTTCCTCTACACCTAAATTCATAAAAATTTGCTGTACTGCTAATTCAAATCAAATCGCAATCCGGCTGAAATATTGCGCAGCTCGGTATTGGGATCATCGAAGATAGGGTTTAAATCATATTTCACATAAACTGAAGTTCCGCCGAAGCCTATATATCCACTTAAGCCATATATAAAATCATTGGTGTTGTAATCGCCTTTTAATTTCTGCTTCACGTCTTCCCCATCTTCTTCATATTTTAGCTTTTGGCGCTCCCCAATATTCACACCGGCGTAGCCTCCTAAACCAATTTTGAATTGTTTTTTTGTTGAAAACCAGACACTCCTTTCGCTCTCGATCTTCTTGGAAGGCCCAAATTCAAAATGCACCGGAAACACCAGGTTGTCCATTCGAAATTTAGATTTATCCAGCTCCAGGGGATATTCCACCAACTCGGTAATCCCGTCATTATCTACAAAATATCGATTCTCGGTGGGTTTAAGGCCGTTAAATTGGAAGGAAAACCCATACTTAAGGCGTAGCCAGTTGGATCTTTCAAAGACTCGGGTCCTCCAGGCAATTCCGATCTCAAAAAACCTGCTTCCGGCTGCCTTAAAGTCGCTGTCGTTAATAGACTGATTTTCTGTAAGCGCATTGTTAAAACCTACTGCCACTACAAGATGTGTCGAAGTGCGGCTGTAATGGCTTTTGTTGTACCAGTTGTCGTCCTGTTCGTCCTGCTCATCCCGGTTAGCGTCTTGATCCTCATCCCCTTCGCTCTCTTCGCTCCCCCTGTTCAAAAGGGCAATTTGGTTATCTATTATTGCTACCCTGTTCTGGATATTTAAGGCGTGTTTCCTGGCTGTTTCACTTTTAAGTTTTTCAGCCTCTTCCCAATCTATCTCTTTGGCCTCGGCACGTCTATTTATAGCCTCCACCTCTTTTTTTAAAGATTCTTTTTCTTCCGCAATGATTTGTTCTTTCTGGTTTTGTAACTGCTCGATCTTTTCCTTGTTGTTTTGTTCCTGTGCTCCTGCCGGTTCTATCGCAAAAGATGAGAGGATAAGAACTACTAAAAATGTAAATTTTTTCATGGTTTAAAAGGTTTTACGGCACCTCGTCAAGATGCCAGTTAAATGATTGATTGATGAATTATTTTCAATTAAAAATCGCGATTGGCCACTGCCGTTTTAGCTCGGGAAATGCCTTCCTTCACCACCTCAAAAACTTTTTGTCTAAAAGACTGCTCCAGTTCATATTCTACCTGGTAAAGCAAATCTTTAGAATTTACAGTAAATGTGGTGTCATATTTTAATTCGGCCGTTGCTAGCAATAACAGGGCTTCTACCTCATTATCACTCACTTTTGAACTGTTTTCATGTATGGCAACTTCTCCTATATTTTCGGTAGGTTGATTTTGGGTATTTAGTTTTACTACTTCGGTCACTTCGGAAAAATTCCCGGCAGCCACTAAGTTTTCTGCTTTAGAAACTTTGGCTACAGGTGCCTCAAAAATGGCATTTTTGACAGGTCTTTCTGCTGAAGATTTTTCTTGCTCTCCTTCTTTTTCTATCTCTTCCGAAGCTGCCAGCTCAATCACTTGGGGTTGGCTCTTCTTATTCTCAAGGTTGATTTCCCGGGAAGGTTCTTCCACTAATTGCGGTTCTTTCAAAGCAACCGGCGCGTTAAAATAGCTGCCCAACACAAAGAATATTGCTGCAATGGCCGCAGCCGAAGTAAACCAAAGCAGGTAAGGTCGCTTTTTCTTCTTTTTTTCAAGGCGTTTCTCCAACCTATACCAACTGGCGGCAGAAGGTTTGATTTCCCGCTCCTCAAGCACCTTTTTTACATTATTTTCAAATCTTTCCGGTTCCATATTCTGTCTTGTTTTCTCGTTCCAGCTTTTCCTGAAGCATTTTTCGGGCTTTAAAAAGCTGAGATTTAGAAGTTCCTTCTGTAATGTTGAGCATTTTTGCTATTTCGTGATGTTTATAACCTTCAACAGCATACATCAAAAACACCATTTTGTAACCTTCGGGCAAACTGTCAATCAACTCCTGAATGTGCGCCACGTTCAAATCTTCAATAAAGGAGTACGAAATATTTACATTTTCGGGCACCTCATCTTCAGCAAACATGCTTTGTTTATCGGTACGAAGAAAAGAGATAGATTCTCGTACCATGATCTTTCTCATCCAGCCTTCAAAGCTGCCTTCTTCCCTAAAATATTTCAGGTGGGTAAACACCTTGAAAAATCCGTTGAGCATCACCTCCTCGGCGTGGTGCATATCTTTTACATATTGCCGGCAAACGCTTAGCATCTTCCCCGAATGTTTCTCGTAAATCTTGCGCTGCGCCTGCCGGTTGCCCGTCGCTGCTCGCTTTATCAAAAGAGAATCATTCTTAAAGAGTTGAATTACCTTCACTTGTTTGCTTTTTTTAGAAGCCTTCTATTAACATAGACGTGAGAAAGTTACAAAAGGTTGCCTGAGGCTGTGGTTTTTTTTAGAAAAACATTCCGCAGCAACAATTATATGTTCCGAAAATTTAGAAATCCAGCCAATGATTTAGAGGAAGTACAGACTTTTAAACCATAGAAAAAACTTATCTTAGAGGCTTTAATACCTCTGCACAATGCGCTACTTTTTAAGCTTTTTCTTCCTCTTTATTTTCTACCTCTGCCCTGCACAGGAGCGTTACTTAGAAGATCTTTTTGAAGTTGAATCCACTGTTACCGAAACTTACGCCACTAAAGATGATGAAGCTTTGAAACTGGATATTTACGAACCCGCTAATGACACCGCTCAACTTCGCCCCGTGATTGTTTTTATGCATGGCGGCGGATTTGCCGGCGGAACCAGAAAAAATGAAGCCGAAGTGAAATTTGCAAAAGCTGCGGCAAGAAAAGGCTATGTGGCTGTACAAATATCTTACCGCCTCACTCGCAAAGGCAAAGCTTTTGGCTGTGATTACGAAACTTCGGGAAAAATAACAACCTTTCAAAAGGCTGCTGAAGATTTTATGGATGCTGTGCAATTCCTCTTAACCAATTCAAAAAAATATAAAATTGACCCCGAAAAGATCATCGTAGGCGGCAGCAGTGCCGGTGCCGAGGCAGTGTTGAATGCGGTGTACAACCCCCGGCTCATGTTCAGCGAACTTGATAAATATCAAGATATAGATATTGACGGAGTTTTCTCCCTGGCCGGTGCCGTTCTTGATGCCCGCTACCTTACCTCCAAAAATGCCGTTCCCGGCATATTTTTCCACGGTACTAAAGATAACCTGGTGCCATACGCAACAGCCCCACACCATCTCTGCGAACCCGGTGCTCCCGGTTATCTCATTCTTGACGGCTCAAGAACCATCACCAACAAACTAAAGGAACTCGACACCTCTTACCTGTTGTACAGCTTTGAAGGGGGTAAACACGAACATTCAAGCATGCCTTTTAACGAGTTAGACAATGTTTTTGACTTCTTTCACCGGGTGTTTCTCAACAACGAACAGCTACAAATAGAAATTTGGCGTTAAAAAACAACAAAAAAGGAAGTCAATGAAACACCTCATATATCTATTTCTCTTTTTTACACTTCTAAGCAGCCCCGGGCATGCGCAGCGACAGGTGCAAAGCCTCAATTCGGCCTGGCGTTTCTCTTCGGAAGTACAGCCAGAAAAAATTGTGAATATTCCACACACCTGGAATGCCGAAGATGCTTTTAGAGACGGGAAAGAATACTTTCGCGGAAAAGGCACTTATGAAAAATCAATCTTTGCCCCTCAAAAATGGCAAAACAAGCAGGTCTTTCTGAAATTTGAAGGTAGCAACCAGGTGACCGAAGTTTTTGTAAACGGTACTTCTGCCGGAAAGCATATTGGCGGTTACACCGGCTTTGTCATTGATATTTCTGAAAAACTGACTTTTAATGCCGAAAATGAGCTAAAAATAGTCGTTGATAACAGCCACAATACAAATATTCCGCCGTTGGATGCCGATTTCAATTTTTACGGCGGAATTTATCGCGATCTCGAATTAATTATCACCAATAAACTCCATTTTGAACTGGCAAACGCCGCTGCAGGTAACATTTTGGTTCGTACTCCTGAAGTTTCTGAAAAAAAAGCATTGGTGAAGATTGAAACCGCTGTGGTAAATGATTCTGAAACTTTTAAAACTGCAGTTGTAGCAGTAGATATATTTGATCCAGCTTCTGAAATTCTCACAACGCTCACTAAAAAAATTCGGCTCAAAGAAAAGGAGGTCAAAAATGTCATTTTTGACTATGCAGTAGAAAATCCTGTGCTTTGGTCTCCCGAAGATCCGCAGCTTTACAGCTTTGAGATGAGTATAAAGAGTGAAAATTCCGAAGAAAAGCTGGATGAGTTCAGCTCTAAATTCGGGTTTCGCTGGTTTGAAGCCGATCCCGAAAACGGCTTTTTCCTGAATGGAAAACCCATCAAACTTATTGGTGCCAACCGCCACCAGGACTTAAAAGGTCTTGGAAATGCGCTGCCAAACGCCATTCATAAAAGTGATTACAGGACGATCAAAGAAATGGGCGCAAATTTTGTTCGTACCGCCCATTACCCGCAAGACCCCGAAGTCTATAGGATTTGCGACGAGCTCGGGCTTATTGTCTGGTCTGAAGTGCCCGTAATCAATGATGTTACGGCCACAGATGCTTATCATGAGATTGCCCTACAGATGCAAAAGGAACAAATTCAGCAGTTTTTCAATCATCCTTCGGTGATCTTTTGGGGCTATATGAACGAGATCTTCATTCGGTTGGTGTTTAACAATGAGATGACCGAACGCGAAAAAGAAGCCAAAATTGAAACTTCGGTAGCACTGGCCGAAAAACTTGAAAAGCTTACGAAAGAGCTTGATCCCGACAGGCTAAGTGTCATGGCCCTGCACGAAAATGAACTTTACAATACTTCAGGAATCGCCGATATTCCCGATGTGATTGGCTGGAACCTTTATTTTGGGTGGTATTCGCCGGGGCTCGAAAATTTCGGAAAATTCCTCGATGAGCAACATAAGCACTATCCAAATCGGCCTTTGATCATTTCGGAATACGGGCCCGGCGCAGATGTCCGCATCCAAACGGAAGATCCAAAACCCTGGGATTACAGCGAAGCTTATCAATTGAAACTGCACCACAGCTATATCAATCAGGTGCTGGCGCGCGATTACATCGTGGGAATGGCTGCCTGGAATTTTGCCGATTTTGGTTCCTCCTTCCGGCAGGATGCAATGCCTTACATCAACCAAAAAGGCCTGATCAATTTTGATCGAACTAAAAAAGACATATATTATTATTACCAGGCGAGATTACTGGAAGAGCCAATAATATTTATAGCCGGCGAAAATTATGAACATAAATTTCCGGAGGATGAAAATGACCCGATTGCGATTCCGGTTTTTTCAAATGCTGAAAATGTACGTCTGATCGTCAATAACAGTCTGGAATATTCTTCAGAAATCAATGACAGACTCGCATTTTTCGAGCTGCAGCTTCCGGAAGGAAAACATCAACTCACCGCCACCAGTGACGAAGTTTCCCACTCCAGAACTATTCATGTGCTTCCAAGAAAAACCCTATTGGCGAATCTGGACGAGCGGGATCTAACGATAAATGTGGGAACACATGTGAATTATACAGATCCTGTGACAAAAGAAATCTGGATTGGCGATCAGGAATACCAAAAAGGCGGTTTTGGTTATATAGGCGGAGAAGTTTACCAGAAGTCAGAAACCAAATTCCAGGGAACGGCTTCAGATATTCAGGGGACCGAAAATGACCCGTTGTTCCAGACGATGCGCGAAGGAATAGAAGCCTATAAATTTGATGTTGAAGAAGGGGTTTACAAAGTTACCTTGCTTTTTGCTGAACCGGAGTTCAATGCTTCCGAAGAAAACATCTACAATCTTGGTACTTCCGAAGAACAGGAACTGAAAGGTGTTCGCAGCTTTGATGTGATGGTCAATGGAAAAACAGTTTCCAAAGATCTTAACCTCGCACGGGATTACGGCCGAATCTACGCTGTAACAATTTCACACACCGTAAAGGCTGAAGATGGCATTAGGATTGAGTTTTCCGAAAATGCAGGGAAATCCTTACTTTCGGGAATCAAACTGGAGAAAATATAGATTTATGAAGGCAACTACGTTCGAAGTAAATATTCAAAAAGGGCATTTAAAATACCTTTTTTGGCGCAACAGGTTTGGGGCAAAATTTATTGTCGCCGCAGTTTTATTGATCGCAACAGGCTGCCGGGAAAATCAGGATTCTAAAGAAGCTTATGCCATCAAAGAAAAACCTGCAGATTTACAAACGCCGGAAGGAATGGTTTGGATTCCGGGTGGGGAATTCGAACAGGGAGCGGTGGAGAAAGATGGCATGGCCATGAAACATGAAAAACCGGCACATACAGTGATTGTTGATGGCTTTTTTATGGACGAAACCGAAGTGACCAATGCCGAATTTCAAAAGTTTACTGAAGCCACAGGCTATGTAACCCTTGCCGAAAGAAAAATTGATTGGGAAGAAATAAAACAGCAGTTACCACCGGGCACGCCCAAGCTGCATGATTCGCTATTGCAGCCGGGTTCGCTGGTTTTCAAAAAACCTGCGACCGAGGTAAAAAATCTTCGTGATTATTCTCAATGGTGGGAATGGAAAACGGGTGCAAACTGGCGACAGCCCTATGGCCCCGGAAGCAGCATTGAAGGAAAAGAAGATTTCCCCGTCGTTCACATTGCTTACGAAGATGCAAAAGCCTATGCCGATTGGGCTAATAGACGACTTCCCACTGAAGCCGAATGGGAATATGCGGCCAGAGGAGGTGCTAAAAATGCCATTTTTGGATGGGGAGACGACGAAGAAAAACTAACACAGCATGCAAATACCTGGACCGGTAAATTTCCCATGGAAAATGATTCCATTGATGGCTATAGCAGGATAGCCCCCGTGAAATCATATCCGCCAAACGATTTTGGTCTTTATGAAATGGCCGGCAATGTTTGGGAATATACGCAGGACTGGTACAACATCAATTATTATAATGATGCCCGGGAAGAGGGAACCTTAATAAACCCGCAGGGAGCCGTGCAGGCATTTAATCCGCATAATCCACAAGTGCAGGAAAAGGTCATCAAAGGAGGTTCTTATTTATGTCATGCTTCCTACTGTGCCAGTTTCCGCCCTTCAGCCCGAATGCAGAACGCAATGGATTCTTCGCACGAGCATGTAGGATTTAGAACTGTGGTTAGTCCATAGCCTAAACACTTTTCAGAGAGAGCAAATTAAAGAATAATTTGTAATTTTAAATCAAAGGTTTAGGAAATGGACATTCAAACAAAAAAGTTAGAACTGCTTAAAACTATTCTGGAGAATGAGAACCCCGAGTTCATCCTAAAAGTTTCTGAATTTGTCAAAAAAGAACAATTTGATCTTCAGGAAGAATTGAGCCTGTCCCAGAGAAAAGAAATAAAAAAAGGAATTGAGCAATTAGACAACGGGAAACGTGTTCCCTATGGAGAATTCCTTAAGAAAATTAGCAGGTGAAAGTATTTTTATCTGAACTTGCGGAATCTAAACTTCTAAGCTTAAACAATTATTTGCTTGAAAAGCGGGATAAAAAGACCCGGGATTAATTTTTTCAAAAGTTCACCGAAAAAATTGAACAGGTTTCTTCTGAGCCTTACAGTTGTCCAAAATCTTAAGTTTTTAATAAATTTACCGCTGTGTAGTAACCAAACAAAATACGTTTTATTATCGCATATTAAAGGAATCGAGCGAAATTGAAATCATCACCATATTTGATACCAGAGAGGATCCTGATAAATTGACTAAAGATCTACTTTAGCCAAAAACTCTGTCAGTGGTCAGTGGGCAGTAAACAAGAAAAAGATGAATTCATGAAGCTATTTGTATAGCACAAAAAAGTCTTGTTTCCTGATTCTTTGTTCTTTTTTCTTGCAGCGCAGCGGTCGCTATTCAATATTTTTCGGCACTTCGCCAGAACCATATTGTCTTACATAACCTTCATAATTTCTCTCATCATCATCTGCGAGTCGGGCAAAGTTGCGGTAAGCCTGCTCCACTTTTGCGGGCGGGGTTTGTTCAAATTCGGCATCGGTTACCTGGTACTTGGCTTGCAAAGATTCCAGCGTTTCATGCAGTTCCTCCTGAATTTTAGCATAACCCGGCTGGTCATAAATATTATTGAGTTCCCGAGGATCTTCCTCAAGATCGTACATTTCCCATTGATCAATATCATCGTAAAAATGCATTAACTTATATCTTTCGGTTCGTACTCCATAATGCCGTTTCACCATATGAAAGGCGGGGAAATCGTAGTAATGGTAATAAATGGCATTCCTGAAGTCGGTTCCTTTTTCCTGCTGCTTTAAGAGATTCCGGAGAGATTTCCCCTGCATTTCCGAAGGAATATTAGCTTCGGCATAGTCAAGAAAAGTAGGCGCGAAATCCAGATTTTGCGTGAGCGCACTCACTTCTGAACCTGCCGGAATTTCCTTTGGATACTGTACCAGCAATGGCATAGCAAGAGATTCTTCGTACATAAAACGTTTGTCAAAAAAGCCTTTTTCGCCCAGGTAAAAACCTTGATCTGTCGTGTAAACCACTATGGTGTTTTCTGCAAGGCCATTTTCCTCAAGGTAATCTAAAATCTTTCCGACACCTTCATCCACCGAGGCTACCGTGGCAAGATAATCTCTTATGTAGCGTTGGCCTTTCCACTCGGCCAAAGCTTTACCGGTGAGATTTGCTTCATGAAAAGCATCATTTTTGGGCCGGTAAGCATTGTCCCAGGCTTCCCTCTGTGCTTTTGTCATACGCACAAAATCATTCGGCCACGGGTTGTGCCTTAAAGAATCGCTGCCTTTTTCTACTGTCATCTTTAAATCGTGACCTTCATACATGTCCTCATAAATGGTTTGCAGCTGCTCTTGCGAGGCAATGGAACCTTCATGATTGGCAAAATATGTTTCGGGCAGCGGAAAAGTGATAGAGTCATACATATTTATGTGGCGAAGGGCCGGCATCCAGTTACGATGCGGGGCTTTGTGCTGCACCATGAGCAGAAAAGGTTCCTCTTTTCCTGCATTTTCCTTTAGCCAGTCAATTCCCATTTCGGTAATTATATCTGTCGCATAGCCTTCTATCCTGGTGGTGTCATTATCTTTAATAAAATCAGGGTTATAATAATTCCCCTGATCCACAAGTATATTCCACTGGTCAAAACCTTCGGGTGTGCCGTGTAAATGCCATTTTCCGAAGAGCGCGGTATTATAACCTGCTTCTTTTAAATATTTCGGAAGCGTAGGTTGGGAACCGTCGAATTTTTCGCCGTTCATCCTGAAACCATTAAGGTGGCTGTGTTTTCCTGTAAGAATAACTGCTCTACTGGGGCCACAAATAGAATTTGTGCAAAAATTGGTATTAAACCTGGCACCGTTTTCAGCGATTCTGTCAATATTTGGGGTTGGAGCGAGCTGACTTACAGGATGTCCGTAGGCACTAATGGCCTGTGCCGCATGATCATCGGTCATGATGAATACAATATTGGGTCTTTTTGGCTCTTCTTGCTCTTCCTTCTGCTTATTCTCATTACAGGAAATTGTAAGGATGGTACAGATAAAAAGCACTACCGGCTTTAAAGTTAACTTCATAATCCTGAATTTTCTCTTGTTCCGAATATATTTGATTCTGATGACTTTTCTTCTTCTAAAGTGCTGTTGTCATTAAAGGCTTCCATCTATAAAAAATCAACCTTGTATATATTTAAAGCTCTGAAACAACTCTTGTTCTATTTTGAGGAGAGTTTCTTTGTCCTTAACTCTAATGATTGCAGCTTATGGAAAACACCTCCAGGACGATCTAAGTAAAAATAAGCCGTTGCCGAAACATCATCACTCCGGTAAAAATTGGTCCATCCCTTGGGGAAATCATCATCCTCCAACGCCGGAATTTCATCCAGCTCTAAAAGGTTGGTGAAGTTTGGAAAGTGATCGACAGTAACAGGAAGAAGTTTGGCCCCATTACTTACCAGCTCCCGCACTTTTTCCCCGGGCGCACCCCCCATCTGCTGAATGGTGACTTTAATATCTTCGTAAAAATATACAGGATCGGGAATGTGAAACCTGTAAAAAGCATAAGCTCCTTCTTTCACATCCACAACGGGGCTTCCCTGAAACTGATGTGAGAACTCGCCCTGCCCGTATGCTGTTCCCACATAGTCTTCAGTTCCGGAGCCAACAAGGCTGGGATAATCACTGTCTCCATCAAGGTAAATTTTTACTTCGCCTTCTCCCCACCAGGTATCCTGATACAATTTATCTGTAAAGATCCCAATATTGGTTCCCAGGAAACGGCCTTTTCCTTCCACTTCGGGCAAAATGGCGAAATCCTCACCAAGTTCTGTTTCTAATTGTCTGCTCCAGTAAGCATGAAAATAAAGTACTTCCTCTTCAAAATGGGATTTTTCAAGTAGATTTACTTCATAAAATATCTGGTGCAGATCCATTTCCGATTTATTGGTAATCCTTATAACTGCCTGCTCCTTAAATGGCATGGGAATAAAGCAGTTAAACGATCGACCTTCAGGATCTGAAAACAAAGCACTTTCAAAAGCCGCTTTTTTGCCAAGTCCTATTCCAAAAAAGTCTCCCAATGGTACAGAAACTGCGGGATTTTCCTCCCCGTCCCAGAACATTTCGATCTTTAAAGATCTTAGCATTTCAGGGCTGCGGTCACTAATAGTAAGCCATATCCTGTTCACAATTCCGCTGCCATTGAAATTCACCAGATCCACACTTTCACCTGCTTTTAATCTTTCAAAAGCGTGTCCTTTCGCGCCTTCATTTTCCATTCCGCCTGCGCCTTTCTCACTACTTACGTTTTCAAAAGTCACCCAGCGTGTGGTGACTTTTTCCCGAGGCATTTCATAAAGGGACTGAGCAGCCATATTTCTACCAAACAGAATTGTAAGGAAAAGGCATCCAATCCATATACACTTCTTATCCATTTATTTTATTTCATAGATTATTACTTAACCTCCTTCAGTATTCAAATGAGCAGGCATTTTACAAAAACATTCTCAGCACAATCTTATTCAGGGCTAATCCTCATAGCATTAATATAGAAGAACCCATTATTATTGTCATTATTTGGACCGGCAGTGACTTCAATAATTATTTCTCCGCTACTATTGGGTTTGATTCCGCTTACGCAGGCAATATCATCAGTATTACTGGCTGCATCCAAGGAGGAAGAATCAGAATTTTCACCAATAACTGTGTATTGGGTTTCCCTGTTATCGGCAGCAGTTCGCGAGCCAAAAAAGCAGAATTCGTAAGTATTATCCCCCTGGAAACCACTAAGTTTAAGTACCCCTTTTTCTATAAGCATCCCGGCCCATTCTGCTTTTGAATTTCCGAAGAAGGAATTCCCGGAAACTCCTTCAGGCATATCAAGGCTTGTAGTCGTAGCTTTCTCACCGTTCGTATTAATACCATTAAAGCGGCTTTCTACAGCTAATTCTATTCCGGTGAATTCATTATTTTCATAAGTAAGGTTAGGGACAGTCGCTCCTTCCAGGAAGCTGCTCAAGCTGTTCCATCCTGCGGTAGTAGAAGAATTTCCGAAGTTGATATACACATCATCTTCAATTATTCCACTTCCTCCTGCATTTTGGTATTCAGTAAGTTCGGTCACTTCGCCCGGGTTTTGAACCGCTTCATGGGCGGCATGCTGGGCGATTTCTATCTCGAGCGGTGTAAAAGCTTCAGGCATATAAGAATTTCCTACCACACTTTGATCAAACAAAATTTCAAACCAGGTACTCGCAGCGGTATATCTTCCTATCTCATTAAGATGATACCCATCCCGGTTAAAGTTATCTCCCAAATAACTTGTACGTGCATTTTGAATGGCTGTTCCCGCCGGCACTATGGCATAAGCGGGGATCAAATCTTTTGCCTGCCCATAAGCATCAACAATTGCTTCATACATGGTCATTTGGTCATTGTCATAATTAACAAAACCAGAATGTGTAGAATTTTGGGCATAGGCCCAGGTTTGATGTAGCAAATACTTTGTATCAGGATTATCAACACGTTCGGAAACATAGTCATAAAGACCAGGTAATGACGCAGTGAAAGTTTCATAATTACCCGATTCCTGACTTACCTGCTGAAAACTGATATAATCCCAATTTTCATCGGCTAAAGCGGTAGCTATGGAGATATCGGCAGTAGCGCTTTTACTCCCGGAAACACCTACCTTCCTGTAGCTATAGCTGTTAGCATCTGCAGTGGCATTTTCTAAATGTTGGGCAAGCTCAGCACCCCCAATGTAAAGGTTCCCAATCACAATTTCTTCACCGGCTGCGTTCGCTAATCCGTGTAAGTAATATTCTAAAGCATCTTCAGAAAAACTATTGCCAATAGCTAAAACCTTTAAAACCCCGTCATTTTCATCTTCTACCGTAACGGTTGTGGTTCCTACAACTTCTCCATCATCTGAAGCAAGGGTGAGCTCTGTAGTCCCTACAGTTAAACCCTGTATTTCTATTTCATAAGTCTCAGGATTAGTCTGGATAGAAACTATCCCTTCGGGATTTGCAGTCCAGGTATAAGACCTGGCAGGTACATCTACCAAATTAAAATCTGGAGTTATAGTTACTGTAGATTGCGTATAAGCGGTAATGTTTTGGGGTAACTCTACCTCAGTTTCTATTATGAGATAGGTTTCAATGACAGTACTTGCTTCTTCAGCACCATTTTTTGAGCTAATTGTAACAGTAGCAGTCCCTTCTCCCACAGCTGTTATGGTAGCTTCATAGCTATTGGATACTGAGCTAATTACAACCACGCTCGAATCTGAAACTCTCCAATTATATTCCTCTTGAGATCTATAATCGAGGATTGGCTGAAGTACCATCTCCTGACCTACAAGCATGCGAGAGAAGGATAGATCAATGGCGAGTTCTCTTTCAGGGATAACCTGGTCGTCATCGCTGCAACTCAAAACAGCTCCAAACATGAGCGTCATTAACATTAAAGAGCTGAGGGTTTTGAGGAAAACAGTTGATAATTTCATATTAATATGTTTTAGTAAATATGGATTTCCATTAAATAATGCTTTATTGTACTCACATTCAATCAATTAATTTACATATCTTTTGAAGATTTATTCTTCTTGCTAAACCTTTTTTAGTGAAATCTTCTTCAAAAATATGCCTCCACTCAACCGTGTCTTCAGGATGAAGGGATTTATTCAACAAGCTTAAAACTGCCCTGCATCTCACAGTCTGATGTGCCACCCACAAAGAATTCAAATTCTCCCGGCTCATACACATATTCCAGAGAACCGTTGTAAAACTTAAGGTCTTCTACAGTTACAGGAAATTCTACAGTTTTTGATTCTCCGGACTTAAGTTCAATTTTCTCAAAGCCTATAAGTTGCTTTTTTGGAGGGGTAAGGCTTCTCACTTTATCGTGAATATACAGCTGCACAACTTCTTTACCAGCCTTCTTCCCGGTATTGGTAACCGTGGTGCTAATAATTATGATCCCGTCTGGGCGCAGGGTTTCGCTGTTTGCTTTTATTTCAGAATACTGGAAATTTGTATAGCTTAAACCATGTCCAAACGGCAATAGCGGGGAATTAACCACATCGAGATAATTAGATTTAAACTTCTCAAAATCTTCAGAAGCAGCAGGTCTTCCGGTTGTTCTTTCCCCATAATACACGGGGATTTGCCCCACGTTTCTCGGCCAGCTCATAGTTAATTTCCCTGAAGGATTCACATCTCCAAAAACAACATCGGCAATGGCATTGCCAGCTTCCACTCCCGGGTGCCAAACCTGTAGGATGCTAACCGGCATCTCCATTTCTTCGGAAATATCGAGCGGGCGACCGCTCATGAGCACAAGAGCTACAGGTTTGCCTGTGGCTACCAATTCTCTGATAAGTCTTTTTTGGTTCTCAGGAATTTGAATATTGGTTCGGCTGGATGCTTCTCCGCTCATTTCACTAGCTTCTCCTACCACAGCCACAACTACATCGGCTACTTTGGCTACTTTCAACGCCTCCTGAAGCAATTTTTCGGGAGAGCGATCAGAAATCTCCACTTTGGGACCAAATACATTTACTTTTTTTGCAAAAGTTGTATCATCTACAATATTGGCACCTTTAGCATAAATAATTTCGGCATTTGGAGCTACATTTTTAAAACCTTCAAGTACAGGAATCGATAATTTGAAATCTCCAGTTGGAGCCCAGGTTCCCAACATATTGCTCTGGTTATTTGCAAGCGGACCAATGAGAGCGATTTTTGCCCTTTTTGACACCGGAAGAATATTGTCATTCTTCTTTAACAAAACGAAAGATTCTGTAGCCGCTCGCCGGGCCAGTTGTCGGTTTTCTTCAGTGAGAATATCTCTTTCAGGTCTGCTCGTATCCGAATATCTATAAGGATCATCAAGTAAACCTAATTTGTGCTTGGCTTCAAGTATCCTACGGGCGGCAGTAGTGATCTCTTCTTCGGAAACTCTTCCTTCTTCTACCGATTTTTTTAGGGTAGTCAAGAACCCTTCGCCTACCATGTCCATATCCAAGCCTGCTTTTAACGCCATCGCCGAAACATCCTGAAGATCTCCCATCCCGTGAGCAATCATTTCATTTACTGAAGTATAATCGGACACTACAAACCCTTCAAATCCCCAACGCTCCCGAAGCAGGTTGGTAAGTAACCATTTATTCCCTGTTGCAGGCACCCCATCTATATCATTAAAGGAAGTCATTACACTTCCCACCCCCGCATCTACAGCTGCTTTATAAGGAGGCAGATATTCGTTGAACATCTTCGTGCGGCTCATATCTACACGGTTATAATCTCTTCCACCTTCGGGAGCCCCGTAAAGAGCGAGATGTTTTACCGTAGCCATCATAGTATTTGGCTGGGTTAGATCCTCTTGCTGGTAACCTTCCACCATTGCCTTTGCAATTTGGGAACCGAGGTAAGCATCTTCCCCTGCACCTTCGGCTACCCTGCCCCAACGCGGATCGCGGGAAATATCAACCATGGGGGAGAAATTCCAGTTAATACCATCAGCCGTAGCTTCCTTTGCCGCCACTTTAGCCGTTTCTTTGATCAGCTCCATGTCCCAGCTGGAAGAAAGCCCCAACGGAATAGGGAAAGTAGTTTTGTAGCCATGTATAACATCAGATCCTATAAGAAGCGGAATTCCCAGGCGGGAATTTTTTACAGCCAATTCCTGGGCCTGTCTTACTCTTTCGGGGCTGGAAACTCCAAATACCCCTCCTACATTTCCTGCGCGTATCTTAGTTTCTACATCCTCACTCACCACAGAGCCTGTTGCCACGCCTCCCCCGGGTGTCAATAGGTTAAGCTGGCCAATTTTTTCTTCCAGGGTCATTTTTTCAAGCAACGCTTCCACCTGCGGAATTCGTTCCTGTGCCTGAAGAAATGAAAGCCCCATAAAACAAAAGATTGCGACTGACAGATTAATATTTTTCATCTAGTTATACTTTACAAATTGATAATTATCTTTACTCTATTTCACTTCCTGGATCCCGGTTCTTTCTGAAATCCCATTTTCATTAAATGCTTCTATACTGAAGTAATATTTTGTATCCTGATCCAGGTTGCGCATAAAATGTTCATTTTCACCGTAAATCAACCACGACTGGTATAATTTATCGGGTGCTATTCCCCAGCGGATGTTGTATCCCTGGGCTCCTTTCACCGGCTCCCACTTAAAGGAAGCATCTCGACGGTCATCCTGCCTGTCTATAGAAAAACCCTTGACCTTTGCAGGTTTTGCACCCAAACCTTTTCCAAAGACCCTGATTTCTGATAATGCAAGATTATTTCCCGGGACTTCCACGTTATTGTAGCGCACGTATTTTGCTTTTACCGGCTGATTGAGGGGGATGTAGGCGTTAGGTGCATCTTCAAAACTGTGACTTCTATCTTCCACTGTTTTCCAATTTTGCCCATCCTCTGAAACTTCCAGAGTGAATCTATGTCGTAAACCTTCAGTGCGGGTATAGATTCCCGATTCCTGATCATGAAAATTCAATTGGAAGGCGTAAATATTTCCGGGGGAGAGCATTTCTATCTCTACCCACTGTTCCTTATCATTGGCTTCAGCAACCCAGAATGATTTCGGACTTTCATCGGTCAAAACTTCAGAAATTATTTTCCCATTTTTGCCCTTTTTCAGAGGCATTTTGGTGATATCATAATCTCCATCGGTAGCGGTGCTTTTCCGAATCTGCATTTGCGAAGAAGAAACAGTGGTTTTTCCTTTGTAGGACAGCAACATCCAGCCGGTATGCAAGCCTGCTTTGGTAGGATGATTGGGCGCATGCAATGGATAATCTCCATAGCTCGTGTTGGTGTACATTAAACCTTCATCATCAAAATAAGTCGGGAACATGGCCAGGCGGCGTTCCCAATGAGAATTAGAAGCCAGAGCCATAGTGGCAAAATGCCAGTACTGCCCATTAGTTTGTTTCACCGTGATCCCATGTCCCGCACCATTGGCAAATCCACCGGGCTTAAAACTATACGGATTGTTTTTCATGTATTTAAATGGCCCCAGCGGCGTCTCGCCCACATAAGCTGCATCTGCATACACATTGAACTGAGTTCCCGGTGCGGCGTATTGCAAATAATATTTACCGTCGTGCTTCGTCATTGAGGCACCTTCCATGTACCCTTCTTTTAAAGTAGGATGAAAATTATTTTCTCCAAATCGTTCCCAGCCGTGCTCTTCTTCAACCAGGTTGAACAGTTCCTTTTCTACGCCCGTTTCAAGAAAACGATCGTCTTTATCCAGCATTTTCACACGAAGGGGATGTACGTTTGAAGAACCCCAGTACAAATAGGTTTCCCCGTCATCATCAATAAATAATTCCGAGTCCTGAATATTGCTGGTAATAGAAGCGGTGGGTGTCCAGTTCCCGCTTTTGGGGTCATCGGTATAGAGAATGCTTCCATAACCCGCGGGATCTCCGGCGAAGTACACCAGCGAATCTTTGTAATTAAAAGCCGTAGGCGCGTTAGAACCTTCAAAAAACCACTGTTTTGGTTTAATAAATTCCCAGTTTACGAGGTCTTTTGAATGCCAATACCCAAAAGACCGGGTGACGAACATGTAATACTCCCCGCGGAATTCAATTACCGCAGGGTCTGCACCCGAACGATAGGAGATATTCTTACTGGAATTATAGACCATGTAAGTGTAATCAATATCCAGTGGATTGATATATGTTTTAGGCACTACTTCCTGCGAGTGTGCAAAGACGCTGATGAATATGACTACTGCTGTGATAATGTGGGGTAGACCTTTCATTTATCTAATCATTTTTTTGATGAGAGAATAACCACGGCAGCAGGTAAGGTTCTGAAAAAGCAGAATCCCAGCTATTGTGATTATCATGTGGATAAAGAGAGAGTTTTGCGTTACCGCCGGCAGAGTTGATCTCGCGAGCCATGGTCTTTGAAAGTTCGGCAGGAACTACATTGTCTTCTTCGCCATGAAAGATCCAGATATTAAAACCTTCAGGATATTTCTTAACTATGGCAGGATCTGCGCCGCCACAAATTGCAAAAGCAGCGGCAAAAGTTTCGGGCATTCTGGAAAGGATTTCGTAGGTTCCCATTCCACCCATGGAAAGTCCGCCCACATAAATACTGTTCTTATCGATATAATCTTCCGAAGTAACAGAATTTAGAAGAGCCATCACCAAATATAGGGCTTTGGTAGGCTCCTCCTCATTCTTAAAGCTAAATTCA
>Ga0098069_100367_pt1 | contig 21189 bp, 13 predicted proteins | sample 27_taG_FD_92584 | JGI IMG/M metagenome (GOLD analysis project Ga0098069, IMG submission 92584) | Marine viral communities from Cariaco Basin, Caribbean Sea - 27_WHOI_OMZ | ecosystem: Environmental > Aquatic > Marine > Oceanic | place: Caribbean Sea: Cariaco Basin | collected 2014-11-09
ATCATGTGATCACTGTAAAAGACAGCAAAGGCTGTGAAGCTTCGGAAACTATTACTGTTTCTCAGCCGGACGTACTGACCCTCACAAATTCCACCAGTACGCCAGTTTCCTGTAACGGGGGCAGTGACGGAACTGTAAGCGTAGGCACGGTGGCAGGCGGAAATTCAGGGTACACTTACAGCATCAACGGAGGTAGCTTTTCAACCGCCACAACATTTAACAACCTTTCCGCAGGAAATCATACCATTACTGTTAGAGACAGCAAGGGCTGTGAAACTTCGGAAACTCTTACTGTTTCTCAGCCAGACGTACTGACACTCACAAACTCGACCAGCACGCCGGTTTCCTGTAACGGGGGAAGTGACGGAACTATAACCGCAGGCACTGTGGCAGGCGGAAATTCAGGGTACACCTACAGCATCAATGGAGGTAGTTTTTCAACCGCCACAACATTTAACAACCTTTCCGCAGGAGAACACATTATTACCGTTAGAGACAGCAAAGGCTGTGAAGCTTCGGAAACTGTTACTGTTTCTCAGCCGGACGTACTGAGCCTCACAAATTCCACCAGCACGCCGGTTTCCTGTAATGGAGGAAGTGACGGAACTGTAAGCGTAGGCACAGTTGCAGGCGGAAATTCAGGGTACACCTATAGCATCAACGGAGGTAGCTTTTCTACGTCCACAACTTTTAATAATCTTTCCGCAGGAGAACACATTATTACCGTTAGAGACAGCAAAGGTTGTGAAGTTTCTGAAACTATTACAGTCTCTCAGCCGGATGTACTGACTCTCACAAACTCAACCAGTACGCCGGTTTCCTGTAACGGGGGCAGCGACGGAACTGTAAGCGTAGGCACGGTGGCAGGTGGAAATTCAGGGTACACCTACAGCATCAACGGAGGTAGTTTTTCTACGTCCACTACTTTCTCCAACCTTTCCGCAGGAGATCATGTGATCACTGTAAAAGACAGCAAAGGCTGTGAAGCTTCGGAAACTATTACTGTTTCTCAGCCGGACGTACTGACCCTCACAAATTCCACCAGTACGCCGGTTTCCTGTAACGGGGGCAGTGACGGAACTGTAAGCGTAGGCACGGTGGCAGGCGGAAATTCAGGGTACACTTACAGCATCAACGGTAGTAATTTTTCTACAGCCAATACATTCAATAATCTTTCCGCAGGAGATCATACCATTACCGTTAGAGACAGTAAGGGCTGCGAAGCTTCGGAAATTATTACTGTTTCTCAGCCGGACGTGCTGACAATGACCACTGAACCTGCAACTACAGCTGTTACCTGCCATGGAGGAAATGACGGGACGATCACAGCCGGTACAGTTACGGGGGGTATTTCTCCCTACCAATTCTCGGTAGATAACGAGAATTTCTATTCCACCCCAGTTTTCGAAAACCTCACTGCCGGAAATCACACCATCTTTGTCAAAGATGCCAATGAATGTGCCATTCAGGTACCGGTGACTGTATCCCAGCCTGATCTTTTAACCGCACAGCTGAGTAAAACGGATGTAAGCTGTACGAATGGGAACAGCGGTGCTATTCAAATTTTGAATGCTTCAGGAGGACATGGCAATTATGAATACAGCATTGACGGCACCAACTGGCAATCATCTTCCGGCTTTAGCGAACTCATTGCCGGAACCTATTCCGTGGCCATAAGAGATGCAGTATATCCCGACTGTGTAGTAGTGCTGAATTCAAATCTAAGGATCGACCAGCCCGCCCAGCCGCTATCGGTAGCGAAGGTTACTACACAGCGCACCACCACCTATGGAACGGCTACCGGTTCTGCAACCGTTGACTTTACAGGGGGAACACCGGGTTATACTTATGAGTGGCGTAAAAAAGGAGAAACCGGAATTCTCCAGACCACAAAAACGGCAAATTACCTGCCTGCAGGAGAATACGAGGTAACGGCCACCGATAACAATGGCTGCAAGCTTTCTAAGACCGTCACTATATATGATGCTATTCATGCCCCTATTATTCCCACCTCTGTTTGTGGTAGTGATACTGACGTAATTAGGACCTCATACTTTGAAGTAGAAGACCTTTCTGCCAGGGGTGGCGTGGGCCCTTACACCTATTCCTGGAATTTTGGTGCCAACGCCACACCGGCTACGGCTACAGGCCCTGGATCTCATAAAGTAATTTATTCTGCTACAGGCAACAAAGACATAAAACTCACTGTTACTGATGCTAGCGGGGTTTCAAAAACCATTTCCATTATACATTATGCAGGGGAATGTTTTGTTGACGACTGCGGATCAAATGATTTCGAAATCAGTCCGTTTTACATTGGCGATGCCAACGGAAACAAAATCACCAGTGAAACCTGTGATGATGATATTTCAAAATTTATATACTTTGATCTTCCTTCCGGCCCCACGCGGTATTCGCTGTATATGGAATACATATTTTCTATAGAACACCCCAATGGGGAAGTAACCCGCCTGAACAGGGGCAGGTGTCTATACGACAAACAGGCAATACCTCAAAAAGTTAAAACCATTGAGGTTGATTGGAATTGCGGAGACATCCTCGTGGTAGAAAATGTATACCTTACTTTTTCCAATAATAGCAAATGGACATGCGGACAGGGTCCTAACCCCAAATGCTATTCCACCAACAGCCCCGAAACGGTACAGGCTCCGTTATTTGTCACCGTTACTGCAAATGAACTACTGTGCCACGATTCCAAAAATGGCACTGTAACCGCAAAAGCTTCCGGCGGAAAAGCTCCTTATTACTTCAGCATTACCGGTTCAAACGGAACATTTCAAAGCTCTAATGTTTTCAATAGCCTTGAAGCGGGTACTTATACGGTATGGGTGAAAGATAGTGAAGGCAAAAAATTTGAATCGGAGGCTGTAGAGATTATCCAGCCGCTTGCCCCCATCACAATTGAGCTCACCTCTGTAAATCCCGCCTGCTACGGTGAAAAAGGAAAAGCTACAGCTTTGCCCCAGGGAGGAACTCCTTTCATTGATGAAAATGGCAATAGTTACTACAAATATCTCTGGAATGATCCAACAGAACAAACTACAGCTACTGCTGTAGACCTCCTGGCAGGCAGCTATACGGTAACCGTTATTGATGCCAATGGCTGCCAGACCATCGTACCGGTCACTATTACTCAACCCGAGCAGCTTACGCTTCCTGATGCAGGCCCCGATCAATCTTTTGGATGTGGCTTTGACGATACCGTTCTTGAAGCCAACACTCCCGTAACAGGAGTGGGAACCTGGACTGTAGTTGATGCGCCTAATTCCAGCTGGGTACTGGCCGAACCCAATAATCCAACCTCTGCTTTTAGCGCCCCCGCAGGAATTTACACCCTAAGATGGACTATTGCCCATGCCGATGGCAGCTGTGGAGAAAGCAGTGAGATGACAGTGACTTTTAAAGGCGATTGCAGTACTCTCGATTTTGACGGAGTAGATGATTACGTCTATATTGGAGACAGAAATAACTTTTCTTCAGATTTTTCTATGGAAGTCTGGATCAGGCCAAGATCTGTACAGGGATTGAAGACCGTGCTGTCAAAACGCAACACAGCGGCATTAACTTCAGGTGGTTATGATCTGGTCATCAACAACGGCGCTCCTACCTTTAGATGGAATGGCAATTCGGTTTCTACTTCTTATAAATTATCCACAACCCGCTGGTATCACCTGGCAGTGGTGTTTAAAGGCAGTAGCGTTGAGTTATTTGTCGACGGAATTAAAGTAGGAAATGCTACCGGCTCAAAACCTGCCAGTAATTCTTTTCCATTCCTCATAGGAGCCATGTATGATGCCGGTAACCCCGAGCTGCCCAAAAACTATTTTAAAGGCTGGATGGAAGAGCTCCGGGTTTGGAAAACCGCCCTTTCTACAGAGCAGATCAGGTTTATGATGAACCAGCGCATTGAGGCCAGTGGCAGTGTGGTAAAGGGAGAGGTCCTGCCCATGACCATCCCGGGGGAATTAGCCTGGTCATCTCTTAGCAGTTACTACAGGCTTATTGCCGAAGACGCAAAAGTAGCTCAGGGAATAGCCACAGACAGAGCCGATAATGGCCTTGACGGACATCTTCGGAATATTGAAAGCCTTCAGCAAAACACTGCTCCCCTGCCCTATATTTCAGAAGCCAACGGAGCATGGAAAACCCGTGAAGCCTGGGATAGCGGAATTGGAACCGACGCTGAGAACTACTGGACATGGCCTAATGACAAAGGTATTAATGGAACTGATATCGACTGGAACATTGCTTATCTCACCCATGAACATAACTCCGGCAATAAAAACATCACCCTCCTTGGATTCCTTGTCAAAAGCGGGGAACTCGATATGCTGGGAACAAATCCCGTGCGCACAACCGGCGGTATCCAGGCGGGAACCGGGAACGGCCTCACCATAACCAGATATCTGGACCTTAGTGGTTTTATAGATCTTAATGGGGAATCGCAGCTGGTGCAGACGCAGGGCAGTATTTTAGTTGGAAATGGCAGTCTACAAAAGGACCAACAGGGAACGGCCAGCAGCTACAACTACAACTACTGGAGCTCACCGGTGAGCATAAGCGGCAACTCTCAAAACAGCGGATTCAAAGTCGCTTCGGTACTAAGGGATGGTACAGATCCTGCCAATCCAAAAATTATCGACTTTAATTATCAGTACCATTGGGCCGACAAGGCTATGGCCAGCCCCATCAAAATAAGTTCTTACTGGTTGCATAAATTCTTCGGAGATTCAAATGAGTACAGCCAGTGGGAGAAGATCAATGAAAGCACTAGCCTTTTAAAATCGGGAGAAGGATACTCCATGAAAGGATCTTCCGGGTACAGTGAAATTCTTGACCTTCAGAACTACGTTTTCACCGGAATGCCAAATAACGACACCATTTCACTGAATATCACTACCGGCAAGAATTACCTTATTGGGAACCCTTACCCGTCGGCTATAGATGCCAATGAATTTATCCTCGACAATCTTGACAACAGAAGGAACGGCACCAATGTATTTAACGGCTCCCTCTATTTCTGGTCCCATTTTTCGGGAAATTCGCACTACCTGCCCCTTTACATTGGCGGTTATGCCGTGTATAATCTTTCTGGCGGAATTAGGGCCATTGCGAATGATGAGCGTATTAACGCAACAGGAGATGAAGGCGGGGAAAGGCCTCAACAGTACATTCCGGTAGCCCAGGCCTTTTTCGTGAGTACCGCGCTCGATGAATCTATTACCTCCCAATACGGGATCAGCATTCATGGCGGAGATATTTTGTTCCGAAATAGTCAGCGTTCTTTTGTTTCTGAAATAGATAAATCAAAATCAGTTTTCCATTCCCAGGAGAAAAAAGGCCTGAACAAACCTGAATCTTCTGATGCCGAATCCAGGAAAAGGATCTGGATAAACTTCAGTTCTCCCCAAGGATATCATCGCCAGCTTTTAGTGACCGCCGATAAAAATGCCACTTCGGGCTTTGATCTTGGTTATGACGCGCCGCTCATAGAAAATAACCGGGAAGACATGTACTGGTTTTCTGATAACCTGGAGACTATTATTCAGGGAGTGCCAGATTTTGAAGACAACAGGCTGCTGCCTTTAGGCATAAAAACTTCGAAAGGTGGAAAAGTCACTATTGCGATTGATGAACTTGAGAATATAGGTGCAAATTTCCCCATTTTTGTAAAAGATAAATATACCGACACCTATCACAATTTACAGGATTCAGATTTTACTGCTGAAGTTACAGCAGGAACCATCCATGACCGGTACGCCATAGTTTTCAAAGACCACCAGCCTTCCGAAGAAGATCCGGGAGACCCTGATGAAGGAGGTGATGGCGATGGTAATCATGGAGGCGATGACAGTATTATTATTGAAGAGCCACAACAGCCACAACCTTCATTATTTGGCATTGAGCTGCTTTACCTGGGAGAATCAAAGACCCTCATCATCAGGAATTACGACTTGTTACCTGTCAAAAGTGTCATTTTATACAACGCCGCCGGGCAGGAGATTTATGTGTACAACGAGAAGGAAATTGAACAGGGAAGCACCATCAAATTACCGGTAGAAGTTCCTGTTAAAGGGATGTATTTTGTGCGGGTATACCTGGAAAATACAAGCCTTCCCCTCAAGTTCATTGTAGATTAACATTGCGGGAACTATAAAATAAGTGGGTGTCAAAAATGGACTAGCCCCCAAAAGTTGGACGGTTTAAAATTTAATTTGATTTTTCTATATGAGCTCGATATTGTATCGGGCTCATTCCTTTTAGGTTGAGTCTTATCCTGTCATAATTATAATATTGTATGTATTCTGTTATATCGCGTTTTAATTGCTCGACAGAGGTGTATTGGTTTAGATAATACAGCTCAGATTTTAATGTTCCAAAGAAGTTTTCTGCTATAGCGTTGTCTAAGCAGTTTCCTTTTCTGGACATACTTTGTGTGATGTTCTTTTCCTTTAGGGTATTTTGGTATTGCTTCATTTGATACTGCCAACCTTGATCAGAATGAAGGATAAGCCCCGGTTTCTTCTGTTTGCTGCACTTATTAATCATATCCATTACCTGTTTAAAATTAGGTTTTTCGGAGATTGTAAAACTCAGCACTTCTCCATTAAAGAGATCTATAACAGGCGATAAATAGAGCTTTTTGTCCTTGACTTTAAACTCTGTGACGTCAGTTGCCCACTTCAAATTAGGCCTATCAGCTTTAAAATTTTGCTTTAGTAAATTAGCCGCTATTTTCCCCTCGGAGCCTCTATAGGATGAGTATTTTTTGACCCTTATCAGGCTACTTATCCCGAGCTCCTGCATAAGCCTAAAGACAGTCTTATGATTAATTACATAGCCTTTCCTCCTGAGATCCAAGTTGATTCTCCTATACCCGTAACGACCTTTGTGGAAGTCATAAATAGATTTAATCTCCTCACGTAATGTTTCGTATTTATCATTCTTACCGGCTTTTAAATGATAATAGAAAGTGCTTCGTGCCATCCCTGCATGCTTTAGTAGCTTTTCTAATGCATGCTCTTGCCTTAATTCCTGGATGATTTGCGTTTTTCTTCTTTCTCTTTTTCTGATTGAACTAAGGCATGAAGCTTTTTTAGGTAAGCATTTTCTGCTTTAAGATCAGCTAACTCATCCAAGAGTTGCTCCTCTCTGGTCATAGGTTTTTTGGGCTTTCTAGACATAGATTTAATTCTTCCTCTATTTTCTATTGATAAACCTTCCCGCCCTTTCTCATTATAAACCTTTACCCATTTCACTAAAGTTTCCGAAGAAGGAACCTTAAAGAGCACACAAGTCTGCTGAAAAGATAAAGAATTCTCTTTCATCTTTTGTATCACCTTTACCTTAAATTTTGGAGAATATTTGTTTCTAATTGGCTTCAGTCCTTTTGACCCATGAGCTCTGTAAAAGGAAACCCATCTTCGAACCATTGATTCACCCAGGTTGTACTTCAAGCTAACAGCATAGGCTGATAAACCTTCATTTACCACTTCTTTGACTACCGCCTTTTTAAAGTTGTAATCGTGTTTGATTTTTCTACTCATAAAAATGCCCCCAATAAAGTGTCTAACTTTTTGGGGGCACTCTAAAAATGACATTTTTGACACCTTCTTACTTTTTGTACTTCAGGGGCAGGTGCACCACTTTTTTAGTTTCAAAAAAATCTTCCTCAAAAAAATCTGGCAGCTCGTAGATCACGGCTTTGGGGTAATCGGCCAGTTCTTCGGTAAGATCTCCGCCTTTTAAGTAGAGAATCCCGTTTTTGAGTTCATGTTTACTCTGCTTTGCGATCTTCCCGGTAGTCCAGTGCACAAAAGTAGGCATGGCAGCAACCGCACGGCTTACAATAAAGTCATAATTCCCCGGCACTTCTTCTACCCTGGCGTTGGTAGTGTGCACGTTCTTTAAGCCGAGGCCTTCCACCACTTCATTGACCACTTTGATCTTTTTGCCAATACTGTCTACAAGATGAAAATTGGTTTCGGGATGTAAAATTGCCAGCGGAATGCCCGGGAAACCTCCTCCTGTGCCCACATCGAGGATTGAGGCACCGGGTAAGAACTCCTGTACTTTGGCAATTCCCAGCGAATGCAGAACATGCCGCAGGTAAAGCTCATCTATGTCCTTCCGGGAAACCACATTGATCTTGAGGTTCCAGTCCTGGTACAGTTCCTGCAGTTTAGAAAACTTATTCTTCTGATCTTTCGAGAGATTGGGGAAATATTTTTCGAGGAGCTCCAAATTTTTTATTTTTCTTATTTTTCAGCAAAAGTAATTAATTTACAGCATTAATTGTGAAGAGGCATACTCATTGAGAACTTTAATCTTATACCTTTGTCAATTACATACATAATTTTTTAATGAATACACCCACAGTACGTTTTTCCCGGACAGATTCAGCCAAATTCTTCCGAACCCTCAACAGCAGGGTAAATAGCTATTTTAAAGAAAACAACCTTTCCAAGACCGGAAACTGGAAACTTCACCTTAAAGCCGTGATCATGTTTTCCATTTTCCTAACCCCATATTTCCTGATCCTTACGCTCAACATTTCGCAGTGGTGGATGTTGTTGCTCACTGTAGTAATGGGCATTGGCATGGCCGGTGTAGGCATGAACATTATGCACGATGGCAATCACGGCTCTTACTCCTCCAAAAAATGGGTAAACAAATTTATGGGCGGCACCATCTATGTTTTGGCCGGAAATGTTTACAACTGGCAGGTGCAGCACAACGTTTTGCACCACACCTACACCAATATTCACGGGCACGATGAAGACCTTGATGCCGGCAGGATCATACGCTTCAGCAAACATGCCAGGTGGCACAGCTTTCACAGGTTTCAGCAGTATTATTCGATCTTTTTGTACGGACTGCTCACTTTTAACTGGGCCCTCACAACAGATTTTAAGCAAACCAAAAGGTACCTTGCCCGAAAACTTTCCTACGGAAAAATGCCGAACCCGGTGAAGCAGTGGAGCATAGTTGCAATCACTAAACTCATTTATGCCGCTATCTGGATTGTGATTCCCATGCTCATTCTCTCTATCGCCTGGTGGAAGATCCTTATTGGCTTTTTTATTATGCACTATACTGCAGGCCTTATTCTAAGCGTGGTTTTTCAATTGGCACACGTTGTGGAAAAAACCGATATGCCTTTACCCGACAATACCGGCTCTATGAAGAACACCTGGGCCATCCACCAATTGTTCACCACGGTGAATTTCTCTACCAAGAACAGGATTGTGAACTGGTTTACCGGCGGATTAAATCACCAGGTGGAACACCATATTTTTCCGAATATTAGCCATATCCATTACAGCAAACTCTCAAAAATAGTAAGGGAAACTGCCAAAGAATGTCAGCTCCCATACAACGAGTACAAAACAACGCGGGCAGCCATTGCCGCTCATTTTCGCCATTTGCGCGAAATGGGCATGAAGCCTTCAGTATCATCATAATTTTCAATCCACATAACTATCAACCTTTTTAAACATGTACCAACTATCTGATCGCATTAACAACATGTCTACTTCTCAAACTTTGGCAATGGCTGCCAAAACCAGAGAACTCAAGGCAGAAGGAAAAGACGTTATAGGCCTTAGCCTGGGAGAACCCGATTTTAATACTCCCGATTTTATTAAAGATGCCGCCATTAAGGCCATCAATGAAAATTACAACGCCTACACCCCGGTAGACGGTTACGTGGAGCTTAAAGATGCCATTATCAACAAGTTCAGGAGAGACAATGGCCTCACTTATGATCGCTCACAAATTGTTGTTTCAACAGGAGCCAAGCAATCTTTGGCCAATGTGGCTATGGTAATGCTCAACCCGGGCGATGAGGTGATCCTGCCCTGCCCTTACTGGGTGAGCTATGCCGAAATTGTGAAGCTGGCCGAGGGCGTTCCCGTAGAAGTACCCACCTCTGTGGAGTCAGATTTTAAAATGACACCTCAGCAACTTGAAGCCGCCATTACGCCAAAGACCAAAATGTTATGGTACAGCTCCCCTTCCAATCCCAGCGGGATGGTGTACAGCAAAGAAGAGCTCCGCGCTTTGGCCGATGTGCTGGTGAAACATCCGCAAATCATTGTGGTGAGCGATGAAATCTACGAACATATCAACTTTGTTGGAGGCCACGCTTCAATGGCCGAGTTTGAAGATATGTACGAGCGTGTGGTCACCGTGAACGGAGTTTCAAAAGCTTTTGCTATGACCGGGTGGCGAATTGGGTACATTGGTGCTCCTGCCGAGATCGCAAGAGCCTGCAACAAAATGCAGGGGCAAATAACCAGCGGTGCAAACTGTATCGCGCAGCGCGCCGTGATCACTGCCCTTGAAGCCCCTGTGAGCAATATCCAGTATATGATCGACAGGTTTAAGAGCCGCAGGAAGCTGATCATAGACCTCATGTCTGGCATTAAAGGTTTTGCCATTACAGAGCCCGAAGGTGCTTTCTATGTTTTCCCCGATGTCTCTTATTTCTTCGGAAAGACCGTTAAAGGCCACGAGATAAAGGATGCTACAGATTTTTCAATGTTCCTGCTGGAAGAAGCTTTGGTAGCCACCGTAACCGGAGATGCCTTTGGAAGCCCAAACTGCATCAGGTTCTCGTACGCCGCCAGTGAAGCTGAAATAGAAGAAGCCATGAAGCGCATCAAAAATGCCCTTTCTGAATAATAATTTCTTCTGAAATTTATAAAAAGGATCCCTGCTGAAGAAGTGGGGATTCTTTGTTTATGCCTGAAGTACATCAGGAAATAACCTCTTTAAAATGGCATTTTGAAAGAACATTTTTAACCTGAAATCTGAAAATTTGAGGTTAAAATGAACCATACGTGTCACAACTTACAAATCCGCGACAACTCCACAATTCAAGATTCAGCATTTAAAATTAAGGATTTATTAGCGCGTTGAATAGTCTGATTGAATGGCAATCCCGAAAAATACTTTCCAAAAGTGCCACTTTTGAAGCACATTTTTCTTGCTGAATTTCAGAATGTGTCTCGTTTAGGACTTGAGGGATTCAAGATTCAGGATTTAAAATTCAGGATTATTCCGCTACTCAATATTAATTACTAAGTACTTAAGACTAGATATTCATACTGCCTACTGGCACTGAGCACTGAGAACTGAGAACTGAGAACTGAGAACTGAGAACTGAGAACTGAGCACTGAAGACTAAAACTTTATCGGTTTCTCCAGAAGAATGGGGTTAAAAGTATGAGCACGGTAAATAATTCCAGCCTTCCTATCAGCATAAGAAAAGAACACCACCATTTGCCCTGGGGCGGCAAGGAATCAAAATTGTTCACGGGGCCAAGATCTCCAAAAGCAGGGCCTATGTTCCCAAGCGCAGATGCCGCACCTCCAATTGCAGTCTCAAAGTCAAGCCCCATGGAAGCCAGCACCAAAGCTCCAATTATGAAAGACAGCATATAGAGTATGAAGAAGCCCAGGATATTGAAAACAATCTTCTTACTAATACTTTTTCCATTGTAGTGTACTGGGAGCACAGCGTTGGGATGCAGGGTCCTTTTAAATTCAATAAGGCCATTTCTAATCATGATCACGTGCCGCATGACCTTTACCCCACCGGCTGTAGAGCCTGCCGACCCCCCGAGAAAGAACAATCCGAAGAAAAAGACAGTGAGAAAGGTGGTCCACAAAGTATAATCGGCCGTAACAAAACCTGTGGTGGTTACAATTGCCAGCACCTGGAACAGAGAATGCCTGAAAGCACTTTCAAATTCTCCCAAAATCATGGGATGGTCTATAGAAGAAATAAATGGATCGGCTTTAAAAAAAACGATTAAAGCCGCAATGACAGTAAAACCGACAATAAAGTAGGAATACCATTTAAATTCTTCATCTTTAAAAACTTTCCTGAAATTCCCTTTAAACCCGAAGTAGCTTATCACAAAATTTGTCCCCGCAAGGAACATGAACAGAGAAATAATGTACTGCACCAATGGATTGTCATTCCAGTAGGCGACGCTGGCATTTTTGGTAGAAAATCCGCCGGTAGAAAGGGTGCTTAGCGAGTGGTTCACGGCATCAAAAAGTCCCATTCCGGCGAGGTATAACAGGATAGTTTCAGCAAAAGTGAGTCCTACGTAAATAAACCAGAGCCTTTTGGCGGTATCGGTAATTCTAGGTTTCAGTTTATCGGCGCTGGGCCCCGGGGCTTCAGCAGCAAACAACTGCATCCCTCCAATTCCCAGGAGGGGGAGAATGGCAATTGCCAGTACGATGATTCCCATCCCGCCAATCCAGTGGGTTAAGCTGCGCCAGAAGAGCAGCCCTTTTGGAACAGATTCAATGTCATTTAAAATGGAGGCTCCTGTAGTGGTGTAGCCCGACATGGTTTCAAAAAAGGCATTTGTGAAAGACGGTATTCCGCCGGTGAGCACATAAGGCAGGGTCCCGCTCAAGGCCATGAAAATCCATCCGAAGGTAACAATAAGATACCCGTCCCTTTTTTTAACTTCCTTGGTGTGCCCACGGGTAAGAGCCATTGCCAGGCCTCCAACGCCCATAGTGATCAAGGCAGCCTGTAAGATCCCGAAGCTCGCGCCATCCTGGTAATAAAAACTAACCCCGGCGGCAGTGAGCATAAACCCTCCATTGCACACCATGAGCACCCCCATGATATGACTAATTATAAGCTTGTTAAGTCTAGGCATTAGAGAAACAATTTTTCTACTTTGTGAATGGCGTGCGGCAAGCAGCAAATAACAATACGGTCGCCTGGAAGAATCCGGAAGTTACCCAGGGCAATCACTCCAATTCCGTCTCTTATAACCCCGCCAATAATGGCCGATCTTGGAAAATCGAGATCTATGATCTTCTTATTTGACACTCTTGATGTGGGTTTTACGATGAATTCCAGCAGCTCGGCATCCATATTGCTTAGCCGGGTCATGGCGACTACTTCCCCTTTCCTGATATATCTAAAAATATTACTTGCCGCCAACAGCTTTTTATTGATAAGCGTGTCTATGCCTATTGAATGGCTTAGCTGAAAATAATCCATATTCTCAACCAGGGCGATGGTTCGCTTCACATTTTTGGATTTAGCCACCAGGCAGGTCATAATATTGGTTTCAGAATTTCCCGTTACCGCAATAAAGGCATCCATATCCTGAATACTTTCTTCCTCCAGCAATTCTACGTTACGGCCATCGCCGTGAATAATTAAAGCTTTTGGCAGTTCATCGGCAAGATCGAATGCGGTATTCTTATCGCTCTCAATGAGCTTTACGTTCATTTTCTTTTTACAAAGATCCATTGAAGCCTTGCGCCCAATCTTGGACCCCCCCAGGATCATGACGTTCTTCATGTTCTGGCGTTTCTTTCCGGTTAGCTTATATAGGTCACTTACCCCGCCGCGTGTGGTTACAAAATACACCTGGTCACCTTCCCTGAAAGTGGTATTTCCCCGCGGGATATGAGTTTCTACGGTATCTTTTCGGCGTAAGGCAATGGGCATAAAATGAATTCCCGGAAAGATCTTGGCAGTTTCCTTAACCGATTTCCCTACAAAAGCCGCCGATTCTGAGAGTGTTAAACCCACCATGGTAAGGGCACCGTCTTCGAACTCGTAACTGTCGTTAAAAGCCGACTGATTCAGCAGTAGTTCAATCTCCCGCGCAGCAAGGGCTTCAGGAGAAATGAGCTCATCGATCCCAAACTGGGTGAAACCTATCTCATCTTTTCCCTCTAAAAATTCGGTATTTGCAATCCTGGCAATGGTGCGCTTTGCACCCAGTTGTTTCGCCAAAACACAAACCGTAATATTCGTGGTTTCACTGCTGGTTACCCCAATTAAAAGGTCAACATCCTTTACCTGCGCATCTTTAAGGACCGCAATTGAGGTAGCATCTCCGCGTAAAGTACGTATATCAAGGTGCGCATCGGCATAGATAAGATTCTCACGATTAACATCAATAAGCGTGATGTCTTGTGATTCATACGACAAAAGCTTGGATAAATGGAATCCTACCTCACCGGCACCGGCAATGATTATTTTCATAAGGAACAAGTAAGTTCAAGAGGCACAAAGTTAAGATATTTCAACTGACGAAAACAAAATAGCCTATAAGTATTTGGTTTACAGGCTCAGCATTTGAAAGAGAAACATGTATCTTTGGCCAAAATTTTTTCGCATGAGCAAGAAGGTTACACCATACAAAGATTCCAGTTTAAACAAGAAGAAACAGGTAGAACAAATGTTTGATACCATCTCTACCAACTATGACGGGTTAAACCGGGTTATTTCTTTTGGAATTGATGTAAAATGGCGTAAAAGAGTAATAAAAATTATTTCTGAAACCAATCCTGATTCTGTTCTTGATATTGCCACCGGAACTGGCGACCTGGCGATAAGCCTGGCAAAAACCGGGGCAAAAGAGATTGTTGGGCTCGATCTTTCTGAAGGAATGCTGGCTGTAGGTAGAAAAAAGATCGAAGAAGAGAAACTCACCGGTCGCATAAAGATGATTCAGGGAGATTCTGAAGCTTTACCTTTTGACGACAATAGTTTTGATGCTATTTCAGTTGCCTTTGGAGTGCGAAATTTTGAAAATCTTGAAAAAGGGCTTTCTGAAATACTACGGGTTTTAAAACCGGGCGGGATTTTTGTCATTTTAGAGACCTCTGTTCCTACAAAATTTCCTTTTAAACAGGGATATCATTTTTATACAAAAAACCTGCTCCCCTTAATTGGCAAGCTCTTTTCTAAAGACAAGGTGGCGTATAGTTACCTGAGTGAAAGTGCCGCTGCTTTCCCTTACGGAGAACAACTGAACAATATTTTAAAAGAAATAGGGTTTATAGAGGTACAACACAAGCCTCAAACCATGGGAGTGGCGACTATTTATTCGGCATCAAAATAAGATCATGAAGAAGTTTTTAATTGCGGCATTTGTATTATTCGCGGCTTTGCCGGTACGTGCCCAGCTTTTTGGCGGGGAAGATGTGATCAATAATCCAAATTTTGATATGCAGCGTTTTTCCTGGGGGTATTTTCTAGGGTTCAACACTTATGACTTTGATTTTGATTATAAGGACTATATTAAAGGAGCAAATCAGGGTAAAGATTTCCATGTAGACCGCACCATAGGTTTTAACGTGGGTTTAATAGGGAATATGCGTCTTAATGACCATTTCGACCTGCGCCTGGAACCCGGAGTGTCTTTTAACAGAATTAATTTTATTTTTAATAAATCAGATCCTACAGATTCATTTAGAGAAATCAACTCCACCTTTGTACACATTCCTCTTTTGCTGAAGTTCTCCACCACCCGTATTAACAACTTTAAACCTTTTGTAGTAGGAGGCGTATCTACTTCTCTAAACCTCTCCAGTAATGAGAATAACCCTGAAGACAACAGCGATGGGCAGTTTAGAATGACCACGAATAATTTCTATTATGAAATTGGCTTTGGAATTGATCTTTACCTCTACTACTTCAAATTCACCCCGTCTATAAGAGGTGTTTTTGCCATTAATAATGAGTTCATAAAAGATGATAATCCAGTGTTCAATTCAGATAATATTGAAAAAATGTCTTCGCGCGCTGTCTTTATCAACTTTACTTTCCAGTAGGTTTTCTCCTGCTAAACTCGCTTAAGAAAATGGCAGCGGCTGTCGCTACATTCAGGCTTTCAGTCATGCCTTTCCCAAATTGCGGAATATTCAGCTTGTGAGTAATGAGAGCCTCTACTTTAGCCGAGATCCCATTGCCTTCGTTCCCCAGCACCACTACCCCTTCAGTAGAAACTGACTGGCCGTAAACATTCTCTCCTTCCAAAAATGTGCCGTAGACCGGTCTTTCTTTCGGGAGATTTCGCAGAAATTCGGTTAGTTCAAGGTAATGTACCTTTACCCTTGCTATAGAACCCATGGTTGCCTGCACCACCTTTGGGTTGTAGCAATCTACCGTGCCCGGCGAACAAATAAGATCCTGAACCCCAAACCAGTCGCACAACCGGATAATAGTTCCCAAATTCCCCGGATCCTGAACATCATCCAGCACCACCTGTAAACCTTCAGCTTTAGGTTGCAATACTTCGGAAATATGAAAGATCGCCAAGGCCGTTTGTGGACTTTGCTGATTACTTACTTTTTTGAGCTCGGCTTCAGAAATGAGCTGCGTTTTCCCTTCCGCAGCATCAAAAATATCTTCAGCAGTAAATAAAGAATGAAGTTCTAAAGGAGAAGAAAGCAGTTCAAAAATGCCCTTTTTGCCCTCTATGACAAACAGCCCGTGCCTCGTCCTGTACTTTTTTTGTGACAGGCTTTTTATAAGTTTAATTTGGCTTTTGCTAAACATACCAAAGTTGTATTTTTGAGCACATTAAATAGGCTACTTGAAACATTTACGGGCAAAAATATCATTAATTCTTTTAACTGCTTTATTTCTTTCTTCCTGTAACGCTGTAAAAAGAGTTGAAGATGATCAAAGGCTGCTTAAGGAAAATACCATTTATGTAGATGGCGAGGAGATTTCTCAAAGGAATATTTACAACCAGCTTTACCAGGAGCCAAATAAGACATTTTTGGGGCTTCCGCTACAGCTCTACCTTTATAACCTTGCAAATCCCAATCCTGACACCACTTACCTGAACTGGCTTCAGAAAAAACCCAAACGGGCTGAAAGCTTAGCTGATATTCTTTCTGAAAAACAGGTAGTAAGACTGGGGAACATCTACGTCAATATCAACGAATGGATCAAAGAAACCGGTGAACCCCCGGCAATTGTAAGTGAAGAAAAAAGCGAACGATCTGCCGAACGGCTGAAGGCCTGGTACTGGAACAATGGCTGGTTTAATGCAGAGACCGACTACGAGATCATACCCACCAGAAAAAAAAGAGCTAAAGTTAATTATTATGTTACGCCAAAACAGCCGTATTTTATAGATTCCGTAACTACAAAAATAGCTTCGGTGGTGGCCGATTCCATTTATGAAGCCCATAAAAGAAATTCCTTGATCGTACCCGGGCTTCAATACAAAACCCAGGATTATGGAGCCGAGAGAGAACGCCTCACCCAGCTCTACCGCAATAACGGCCTGTATCATTTTGAACAGGAATATATAAGTTTTGAGGCCGATACCATAAATACCGAACATAAAGTAAGCACCACGCTTATTATTCAAAACCGGGAAGCCACGGTAGACGGGGTGGAAACACGCATCCCTTACAAAGTGCACAAGATAAGTGACGTAAACATCTTTCCCGATTACCGTTACGAAAATCGCACTGAACCCATCACAGATACTGCCTCTAACGAAGGTTATAAAATTTACAGTTTTGATAAACTGCAGTACAAACCCGGCGCCCTTACCAACGCGATCTTTATTAGTCCCGGCTCTATATATTCGGATGCCGACAGAACCCTCACGTATAACCGCCTCAACCAGTTAAGGATCTTTAAGTACCCCAACATCCAGTACATGCAAGATCCAACAGATACAACGGGCACGGCGCTTATTGCCAATGTTTTTCTCACCCCGCGCCAAAAATATTCGCTCGGGTTCGAATTCGACCTTTCCCAAAGTAATATTCAGAAGTTCGGAATTGGTTTTGGCGGTTCGCTGTTAATCAGGAATGTTTTTAGAGGGGCCGAAATTCTTGAAATCTCGGGTCGTGGAAGCATTGGTTCATCAAAAGACGCCGCAAATGATTCAGACAGGTTCTTTGACATCACCGAAATTGGAATGGATGTAGACCTCACCTTGCCCCGTATCCTGTTCCCTGTTTCAACCGAAAAATTCATCCCTAAGTACATGTACCCTTTTACCACCCTGGGTGCCGGTGCCAGCACGCAAACAAACATTGGTCTTGACAAGCAGAGTTTTACTGCTGTGATGAATTACAGGTGGCTACCCAATGATAAACTTACCCATCTCCTGGACCTGGTAAATATTCAGTACGTGCGCAATCTAAATGTAGATAACTACTTTAATGTTTACCGCAATTCCTATCTCGAGATTAATGAAATAGCCACATCAGAAAATGTAAGTGCTGCTGAAGAATTTTTCACCACGAACGAGCAGGGGGAGCGATTTCTTCAAATTCCTGAAGGTGCCGACGGGTTTCTTAGGGCATCACGCCGTGGCCAGGTGGAAGGTTTAACCGGAAGCCAGTCTGAGATCCTCAACGATCTAAGGGAACGAAAGAACAGGCTTACTGAAGACAACCTCATTTATGCCACCAATTTTTCTTACATCCTCAATAAAAAAGAGAATATCTACGATGAAGATTTCTCAAGGTTACGGGTAAAATTAGAAGCAGCAGGAAATTTTTTATCGGCTGTTTCCAAGCTCACCGGGATAAAAAAAGACGACAGCGACCGGTACAGTATTTTTGGCGTAAACTTTTCCCAGTACGCAAAAACTGAGATCGACTACATAAAACACTGGGATCTTGGCCGTGATAACGTAATTGCCATTAGAACTTTTGGCGGGATCGCCATTCCCTACGGAAACTCCAACAGCATTCCTTTCATTAGATCCTTTTTTGCCGGCGGCCCTAATGACAATCGTGCATGGCAGCCATATTCACTGGGCCCCGGAAGCAGTGGCGGCCGAAATGAGTTCAATGAGGCCAACATGAAATTAGCACTGAGTGCCGAGTACAGATTTAACCTTTTTGGAGACCTCAACGCAGCTGTTTTTGCAGATGCCGGGAATATCTGGAATGTTTTTGATGTTGTAGAAGAAGAGGCTTCAACCTTTACAGGCTTTTCTGACCTGCAGGAACTCGCCCTGGGAACAGGCGTGGGTTTCCGCTATGACTTTGACTTTTTTGTACTGCGGTTCGACATAGGTTTTAAGACCTATAACCCTGCCCTTGAACCCGAAGACAGGTGGTTTAGCGGATACAAACTTTCACAAGCCGTGTATAATGTAGGAATCAATTATCCTTTTTAACCCGAGGATTTTTCTTATTTTTGTTAACCAAATAATAATAATAATTATGAGTAATAATATCAAACCCGGGGTTGCCACTGGACAAGAGGTGCAGGAAATCTTCAAATACGCAAAGAAAAAGAATTTCGCCCTTCCCGCTGTCAACGTCATTGGTTCAAGTACCATTAATGCTGTACTTGAAACAGCAGCCGAACTTAATTCCCCCGTCATCATACAGTTCTCCAATGGAGGAGCACAATTCAATGCCGGTAAAGGTCTTTCCAATAAAGATGAGAAAGCCGCTATAGCAGGAGCTGTTGCCGGTGCAAAACACGTACACGAACTGGCAGAAGCTTATGGAGCTACTGTTATCCTTCACACAGACCACTGTGCGAAAAAACTTACCGGATGGGTAGATGGCATGCTTGATGCCAGCGAAAAACATTTTGAGCAGTTTGGAAAACCTTTGTTCAGCTCTCACATGCTCGATCTTAGCGAAGAATCTCTGGAAGAAAATATCGAGACCTGTAAAAAATACCTTGAGCGCATGAGCAAGATGGGTATGACCCTCGAAATCGAACTTGGGGTTACAGGAGGTGAAGAAGATGGGGTTGACAATACCAACATCGACTCTTCAAAACTTTACACCCAGCCAGAAGAAGTAGCATATGCTTATGAAGAGTTGAGCAAAGTGAGCACCCAGTTCACTATCGCTGCAGCTTTTGGGAATGTTCACGGCGTTTATAAACCCGGAAATGTGAAATTGACTCCGGTGATCCTTAAAAATTCCCAGGATTTTATTTCTGAAAAATACGGTGTTGAAAAGAACAGCATAGACTTCGTTTTCCACGGCGGAAGTGGCTCTACAGTTGAAGAAATAAGAGAAGCAATTGGCTACGGCGTTATCAAAATGAACATTGATACAGACCTTCAATATGCTTACCTTGAAGGCATTCGTGACTACATGAGCGAAAAGGCCGATTACCTGAAAGCACAAATTGGCAATCCTGAAGGTGCCGATTCTCCAAATAAAAAACATTACGATCCAAGAAAGTGGGTTCGTGAAGGAGAATTGACCTTTAAGAAGCGCCTAAAAAAGGCTTTTGAAGACCTGAATAATATTAACACCCTGTAATAAAACTAATTAGAGGTATGGCCTGAAGATTTTCGGGCCATACCTTTTTTAATCTCATTCACCATGGCTTGGTTTAGAAGAACACAAAAGGGAATACAAACTGCCACCGAAGACAAGAAGGATGTGCCGAAAGGTTTGTGGTATAAATCCCCCACCGGAAAGATCGTAGATGCAGAACAGCTGGAGAAAAATTTTTATGTGAGCCCCGAAGACGGGTACCATGTGAGAATTGGAAGTAACGAATACTTCAAAATTCTTTTTGACGACAACAAGTTCACCGAACTCGACAAGAATCTTTCATCCCGCGATCCGCTGGACTTCGAGGATACTAAGAAATACACCGATCGCCTGGAGGATGCCCAGAAAAAGACAGGTTTAAAAGACGCTGTTCGCACTGCTGTGGGAAAATCAAAAGGCAAAGAGCTGGTTGTGGCCTGTATGGATTTTGCCTTTATTGGAGGCTCTATGGGTTCTGTAGTTGGAGAAAAAATCTCCCGGGCTGCAGATTATGCCCTTGAACACAAAATTCCGCTTATGGTGATCTCCAAATCTGGAGGCGCCAGGATGATGGAAGCAGCTTATTCTTTGATGCAGCTGGCAAAAACTTCAGCAAAACTGGCACAACTGGCCGATGCCAGAATTCCTTACATCTCCCTTTGTACAGATCCCACCACGGGTGGTACCACGGCATCATTTGCCATGCTGGGAGACATTAATATTGCCGAACCCGGTGCACTAATAGGTTTTGCCGGCCCCCGGGTGGTAAAAGACACTACGGGTAAAGACCTGCCCGATGATTTCCAGACTTCCGAATTTCTTTTGGAACACGGCTTTTTAGATTTCATCACTAAAAGATCTGAGTTAAAAAACAAGGTTAACCAGTACATAGACCTCATTTTGAACAGGCCGGTAAGGGCTTAAAAATGGCATTTTTGACTGGTAATCAGAAAATTAAAATTTTATCCTGCAAATATCTTATAATAATACTATATTTGCGGCCTGGCAGAAAACCTGTCAATACATAAAAATCATTAAAATTAATATTGGAATGTATTTAACTAAAGAAGCAAAAGAAGAACTTTTTGCAAAACACGGCAAAGGAAAGAACGA
>Ga0098069_100371_pt1 | contig 21128 bp, 20 predicted proteins | sample 27_taG_FD_92584 | JGI IMG/M metagenome (GOLD analysis project Ga0098069, IMG submission 92584) | Marine viral communities from Cariaco Basin, Caribbean Sea - 27_WHOI_OMZ | ecosystem: Environmental > Aquatic > Marine > Oceanic | place: Caribbean Sea: Cariaco Basin | collected 2014-11-09
AATTCAACGAATGAACACTCAGTTAACCATTGATGAACGTAACGCAGTTTTGGTCTCAATGGCAAATCTTGTGGAAAAGGAAAAAGACAATATTTTAAAAGCAAATAAGATCGACCTCGACAGTTATTCGGGGGATGATCTGGCCATGGAAGACCGGTTAAAAGTTGATGATGCCAAAATTGAAGGCATGATAAGCTCTTTAAAGCACCTGGCTTCCCAGGAAGACCCGGTAGGAGTGGAAAGATTCAGCTTTAAGCATGAAAACGGCATGCAGGTTTACAACAGAACCGCATCTTTTGGAACCGTAATGATCATTTATGAATCAAGGCCCGATGTAACTGTCGAGGCTGCAGGGATTGCCTTTAAATCGGGCAACAAGATCCTTCTTAAAGGAGGAAAAGAATCCCTTAATTCAAACCTGGAAATTGTAAAACTTTGGCACCAGGCCCTTGAAGAGAACAATATTTCTCCAAACTGGGTAGAATACCTTCAGTTTGACAGAAAACAGACTCAGGAGTTTCTCGCCAACCCAAATCAGCAGGTAGACCTTGTGGTACCACGTGGGGGAGAACGCCTTATTAAATTCGTTAAAGAAAATTCTTCGGCACAGGTGATAGTGAGCGGACGCGGAAACAACTTCGTTTACATCCACGAAAATGCCGATACCAATATTGCCCTTGATGTGATCTTAAACGGTAAAACAGGAAAAATTTCGGCCTGTAACGCCGTAGATAAAGTATTGATCGATTCAAGGCTTCCGAATAAAAAAGAGTTTATAAATGAGCTTTTAGACACCCTGAAGGAGCACAATGTAGAGATTATTGCCGACAGGTCTCTTGAAGATCTTGACGGAACAAGACCTCTTAAGAGCGAAGATGAGTGGTATGAGGAATTTCTCGACTATAAAGCATTGATAGGGGAAGTAGATTCGGTAACTGAAGCTATTGCCAAGATCAACAAATATTCTGGCGGGCATTCGGCTTCCATTATTTCAAAAGACGACAAGGCTGCGCAAAAATTCATGGAAAATGTAGATAACGCAGCAGTTTACCACAATGCTTCGACCAGATTTACTGATGGCGGACAATTAGGACTTGGTGGAGAGCTTGCCATTAGTACAGATAAACTACACCAGCGTGGGCCCATTGGCCTTCAGCATTTAGTAACCAATAAATGGTATATTCACGGAAATGGACAAACTCGATAAAATTTTAGAACAGAATAATATACAAATGGAAACTCCAAAGAAGAAAAAGAGGATACTTTTAAAATTAGGTTCTAATACGCTAACCAGAGAAACCGACCATATTTCGAGAGGAAAAATTGAGGATATAGGCCGGCAGATTGCCGCCTTAAAAGACGATTACGAGTTCGTGATCATCAGTTCGGGGGCTGTAGCTGTAGCCAAGCAATTTGTGAACCTTGAACGCAGCGGCGAGAATATAGATGTAAAGCAGGCTTTGGCCTCCATTGGGCAGCCGCACCTCATGCGAATTTTCCAGGAAAGCTTCAGGGAACTCGGGTTGCTAATAGGCCAGTGTTTGCTGTCGCCCAACGACTTTAGCAATGAAGATTCCCGTCAAAACATCATTAACACCGTAAATGTGCTGGTGAAGAACGACTACATTCCAATTATAAATGAGAATGACACCTCTTCTACCGATGCCATCAAGTTTGGTGATAACGATAATCTTGCTGCACAAACAGCAGCCTTGCTCGATGTAGACCTTTTTATCATTGCGACAAACACGCATGGGGTTTACAAAAAAGGTACAATTGAGGCAAAAACCCCGGAGACCATCCGCAAGGTGAGCGATTTGGAAGAGCTTAAGAAAGAAGTGATGAGCGAAACCAAATCCACCCACGGTACCGGCGGAATGGAATCAAAAGTTTCGGCTGCCGAAATCACCCAGAAAGCCAAAATTGAAACCTGGATCGTGAATGGTCTTGACGATAATTTTATCCTTAATGCGATTAACGATAAAGTACATTTTACAAGAATCCATCACTAAGACTAGAAATAAATTTGAAGAAAAGCTGCGCAGCGATGTGCAGCTTTTTTTATGCTGAAATTTTAGCTGAAGAAATCAGTTCATACGTGGTAAAAATGAACCCAAGCACCAAATTCCAATCTGCGCCTGTTTGGCAGGGAGGAAATTGAAGTTCCCAGGTAAAAAACATCTGTGCATCTGTGGCAGGGATTTACAAAACCTTCAGAAAAAAATTCATGGATTTGTGGCAAAAACTAACACACGTGGTAAAAATGAAATATCCAAGCACCAAATTCCAATTTGCGCCTGTTTGGCAGGGACGAAATAGAAGTTCCCAGGTAAAAAACATCTGTGCATCTGTGGCAGGGATTTACAAATCCTTCAGAAAAAACATTCGTGATTCGTGGTAACTCCATTTTTAATATTCCCTTCCAAAAATGCCATTTTTGACCCTTCATTAAATTTAGTTCTAAATTTTATCGATTACTTATTCCATTCTTCTTTCAATCCCGTGAGTTCTTCTTATTTTTGCCCCTCTAAAAGATCAAAACCACTATGTACAGAAGTCATACCTGCGGGGAATTAAGAATTAAAGACCAAGGAAAGCAAGTAACCCTCTCGGGATGGGTGCAAAAGACAAGGGATAAAGGCTTTATGATATGGGTTGATCTACGGGACAGGTATGGTCTTACCCAGCTTATTTTTGACGAGCAGCGAACTCCCAAAGAAATCATGGAGAAAGCCACACAGCTGGGTAGGGAGTTTGTGATTCAGGTTAAGGGGGAAGTGATAGAAAGGGAATCGAAAAACCCAAACATGCCAACAGGGGATGTGGAGATCCTGGTTTCAGAATTAACTATCCTCAATTCGGCTCAACTTCCGCCGTTTACCATAGAAGATGAAACTGACGGGGGCGAAGACCTCAGGATGAAATACCGCTACCTTGATATAAGACGTAACCCGGTAAAGAACAAGCTCATCTTCCGAAGTAAAGTGGCTATGGAAGTGCGCAAACTTCTATCAGAAAAAGAATTTATTGAAGTTGAAACGCCGGTTTTAATAAAATCGACGCCCGAAGGTGCGAGAGATTTTGTGGTTCCCAGCCGCATGAACGAAGGGCAGTTTTACGCCCTGCCCCAGTCGCCACAAACCTTTAAGCAACTGCTTATGGTAGGCGGAATGGATAAATATTTCCAGATCGTAAAATGTTTTAGGGACGAAGATTTGCGTGCAGACAGGCAGCCGGAATTCACACAAATTGACTGTGAAATGGCTTTTGTGGAGCAGGAAGATATTTTAAACACTTTTGAAGATTTTACACGCAGGCTCATCAAAGCAGTGAAAGGCGTTGAGATTACTGAATTCCCACGCATGACTTACGAGCAGGCCATGAAGAAATACGGAAATGACAAACCCGACATTCGCTTTGGAATGGAATTCGGTGAGCTGAACGATCTTGCAAAGAACAAAGGCTTTAATGTTTTTGACCAGCAGGAACTGGTAGTGGGAATCGCGGTTCCGGGTGCGGCTTCGTACACAAGGAAAGAGATCGATAAACTGATTGAATGGGTAAAAAGGCCCCAGATTGGTGCCAACGGACTGGTTTGGGCAAAATACAATGAAGATGGCACTTTAAAATCTTCGGTTGACAAATTTTATTCGGAAGAAGACCTTAAAACCTGGGCAGAGAGAACAGGAGCAAATGCCGGTGACCTTATCCTGGTTATGGCCGGTGATGCCGATAAGACCCGTACCCGGTTAAGTGCACTGCGCATGCACCTGGGTAATGAACTGGGCTTAAGGAAAGCCGATGAATTTGCGCCCTTATGGGTGGTTGATTTTCCCCTTTTAGAATGGGATGAAGAAACAGGGCGATACCACGCCATGCACCACCCGTTCACTTCCCCAAAACCTGAAGACATCAAATTACTCGACACCGAACCTGGCAAAGTACGGGCAAATGCCTACGACCTGGTTCTTAATGGAAATGAGATTGGGGGAGGTTCAATAAGAATTCACGATAAGAATACCCAGGCCATGATGTTCAACCATCTTGGATTTACTCCCGAAGAAGCGAAGGCACAGTTCGGTTTTCTCATGGACGCTTTTCAGTATGGGGCACCCCCGCATGGAGGGATAGCTTTTGGCTTTGACAGGTTAGTTGCTATCTTAGGTGGCCAGGAAACCATACGCGATTATATCGCTTTTCCAAAGAATAATTCGGGCCGGGATGTAATGATCGATGCTCCGGCAAGAATAAGCGAAGACCAGCTGAAAGAGCTAAACTTAGAAGTTACAAGTTAACACTTAAATAAAATGTCCTGCAGTGCAGGACATTTTTGTCATTATTGATATGAATGCTAAAAGCAGGAACCCTTTATTTACAAGGTTTTTGATTTGGAGAACCAAACACCTTTCTTTGCAGCAGTTCGTAATGATACTGGCGGCACTCATAGGCTTTACCGCCGGGCTGGCAGCGGTATTGATCAAGAACCTCACCCACTTTATTCAGCGTTTGCTTGAAGGGGAGTTGATTGTTAACTATCACCACGCATTCTATTTCATCTTTCCAATTGTTGGGCTTGCACTTACCCTGCTTATAGTGAGATATGGAATAAGACAGCCCATTGGGCACGGCATCCCTTCTACTTTATACGCTATCTCCAAGAAAAAAGGGCTTATGAAGCCCATGCAAATGTATGCCTCGCTTCTTACAGCCCCCATCACAGTAGGATTTGGAGGGTCTGTAGGGTTGGAAGGACCCACGGTAGCCACCGGTGCCTCCCTGGGGTCAAATATTTCGAGAGCCTTTAACATGAACCAGGCCACCCGCACCCTGCTTATTGGTTGCGCGGCAGCCGGAGCCATGTCAAGCATCTTTAAAGCTCCTATCGCGGCTATCATTTTTGCTATTGAAGTATTTAGCCTTGACCTTACCCTGGCCTCGCTCCTGCCCTTATTGCTGGCTTCGGTTTCTGCAATCCTCACTTCGTATTTCTTCTTTGGATCAGATATTATTCTGCCTTTCAGCCTCAAGGACAGTTTCGAGATGAGCGATGTGCCTTACTATATCCTTCTGGGAGTACTGGCAAGCCTCTGCTCCATCTATTTCACAAAAGTTTACTTCTGGATTAATACACAATTTAAACGTTTAGAATCTCCCTTTCATCGGCTACTTGTTGGAGGAGGAGCACTGGGTGTGCTTCTGTTTCTTATTCCGCCACTGTATGGGGAAGGTTATAATGTGATCAACAATTTGCTGCAGGAAGATTATCTCGAAGCTTTGGGGAGCAGCCTTTTTAATGAATATCTCGATAATTTCTGGGTGATTATTGCCCTTCTGGCCGGCCTGGTGATCTTTAAAATTGTAGCGACCTCGCTCACTTTTAATGCCGGAGGGATTGGCGGCATATTTGCACCTGTTCTTTTCATGGGAAGCACCATGGGGCATTGTTTCGCCTTGTTCATGAACCACATCAACGTGTTAAAAAATCCACTTTCGGTAAGTAATTTTACCCTGGTGGGAATGGCAGGGCTTATGGCAGGAGTGCTCCAGGCGCCCCTTACTGCTATCTTCCTTATTGCTGAACTCACTCACGGGTATGAACTTTTTGTACCCCTCATGATCACTGCAGCCATATCTTTTATGATCACAACCCGGTTCCTGCCACATTCAGTATATACAAGTGAACTGGCTAAACGCGGGGAATTGATCACCCATAATAAAGACCACGCCGTGCTCACCCTTATGAATATTAAGCAGGTCATAGAAAGAAACTTTATTCCTTTAAAAACAGGCATGACCCTGGGTGAGATTGTAAAGGAAGGGGTGGTAAAGTCTTCGCGGAATATTTTTCCTGTAGTTGACAGCGACAATAATTTTATGGGAATTCTTTTGCTTGATGACATAAGGCCCATCATGTTTGACAAAAAGCTCTATGACAGCGTAAAGATTGAAGAGCTCATGCAGGCTGCACCCGATATTATTGATGAAGAAAAAGACAGCCCAAAAACAATCATGAAAAAATTCCAGGAAAGTGATGCCTGGAACCTTCCGGTAGTGCGAAAGAATAAGTATCTTGGGTTTGTATCTAAATCTAAACTCCTTACAGCATACAGGAGGAAATTAATAGAAGTAACCGTATGAAAATCTTATCAATTCTCACGCAGATAGTAGCCGTTTTAATTGGAATCTCCTTTTTAGTGGGGTTCTACATCATGCAGGATGACCAGGCATTGGGAGACAGGATTATCGGGCTCTCTGTTCTTGCCACTGTTTTCTTTCTTTTGCCCATGTTCCTGGTGCTTCGCTGGCGCGGAAAAAAATTGAAAGATTACACCCTTTCCGAAGAAAATTTGAAAAAAATGAACGATCGGAAAAAGAAGTAACTTCCACGTTTTAAAATTTTTAGAAATAAATAACAATTTGATTAACTCCTGTTTCAATAATTCACCTATGTTTGTACTTTATTAATTATTATTTTTTTACAATGGAAGGTACAGTTAAATTTTTCAATGAATCAAAAGGTTACGGATTCATTACTAACGACGAGACAGGAAGAGACATCTTCGTACACGTTACAGGTCTTAATGGGGAAACCATTAGCGAAGGTGACAAAGTCGAGTACGTTGAAGAAGAAGGAAGAAAAGGATTGACCGCAACCAGAGTGCGCGTGATCAACTAATTATATATAGTATATTAGTTTTATTCAACCAAAAAGTCCTGCACGCTGTGCAGGACTTTTTTATTTTTATACCTGGTGAACTTCTTTAATGCCCTCGAGCATCTGGGAAGTCATTTTCTCAAGGTCAAATTCATGATCCCAGCCCCAGTCTTCACGGGCGGCAGAATCATCTATGCTTGAAGGCCAGGAATCGGCTATGGCCTGTCTAAAATCGGGAGCGTAAGAGATCTCAAATTCCGGAATATGTTGTTTTATCGAAGCAGCCAGTGTATGGGGAGTAAAGTTGAGGGCAGATAGATTATAGGAAGACCTTATTTTAATATTTTCTGCCGGCGCTTCCATAAGGGAAATAGTAGCTCTAATGGCATCATCCATATACATCATTGGCAGCTCGGTATCTTCTTTCAGGAAAGAAGTGTATTTTCCTGTTTTTAAAGCCTCATGATAGATCTCAACAGCATAATCTGTAGTACCTCCACCGGGAAGGGTTTTATAACTTATCAGGCCCGGGTAGCGAATGCTTCTCACATCAACCCCATATTTTCTGTGGTAATACTCACACCAGCGTTCTCCTGCCTGTTTGCTGATTCCATAGACGGTAGAAGGTTCCATAACGGTGGTTTGTGGCGTCTCCTGCTTGGGTGTGCTAGGTCCAAACACAGCTATACTTGAAGGCCAGAAAACCTTTGCTATTTTTCCCTCTTTTGCCAGGTTAAGCACGTGGAACAGGGAATCCATATTGAGAGCCCAGCCTTTCATGGGAAATTTTTCGGCGGTAGCACTAAGCATGGCTGCCATTAAATAGACTTCATCGATCTCATATTGAATGACCAGGTCTTCAATCTGGTGGTAATTGGTAGCATCGGCGATCTCAAAAGGCCCCGACGCCATTAACTCCGTGCTTCCTTCCCTGATATCACAGGCAATTACGCTGTCTTTTCCCTGCTTTTCCCGCAAGGCCATGGTAAGTTCGGTTCCTATTTGCCCGCAAGCACCAATTATCAATATCTTTGAAGCCATAAATGTTCCTTTTTTAAGTAGCAGCAAAGATATTCAATTCAGGAAAGATGAGAAATTCCCCGGTCTTAAAAACCTGGGGCGTTTGCAGAATAATGGCTTAAAAAACTGCGTGAAAAGCATACCTTTAGAAAATGAGAAAAATTTTTATCATCCTCAGTCTGGTCTTCTTCTTTTCCTGCGGGGAAAAACAGGAAGCACCGGTTCCTGCAATTACTTCTGAAAAATCATTTTTAGATCCGCTGGAGGTGAATACCACCCGGGTAGTAAATCTATCTCCACAAGCCCGGGAGCTTGCGGGAGAGTGGCTGGCTTATGCCACTGCACAAAATGAAATACAGGCATTGAAAAACAGCACAGGCCAGGAAATAGTAACTTCTGCCAATAATCTTGTACAGATCATGGACAACTTACGCTCTACCATTCCTGATTCTTTGCAGAGCACGGCTGTAGAAGCACGCACAAATGTACTTTACACCAAAGCCCAGGTACTTCACCAACTCTCAAACAAAAAACAAAAAAACCCCGACGAGATCTTTGATCTTGCTGAAGACATGGTCACCGAGTTTGAAAATTTTAAGCTGCAGCTTAACGAACTTTTCCTGAAGACCCCCGAAAATTTTGAAACAGAGCTCGACCGTGAGTTTGAAGAGTCCCTGGAACCCGACAGCACCGGAACCATTCCACTCTTTAGGGACAACGGAATTTAATCCCACCCCACCCTTATAATTTTTAACTTAGTATTTACGGCTCTTTTTATGTTCCCTCAACATTCTGGAAAGACCGTAAAGCCCCCCTATTAATCCACCCAATGCCATTCCCACGCCTCCAAAAGTGACAGCTGTGGTACCCGGAAATGGGGCCGAGATTTGCCCCAGGTCTACAATTGCCCAGGTACCGTTTGCAATAAGGTATCCTGCAATGGCCAGAACAACGCCAAATATTAGAGCCCCAATAAGAGCAGCATGCAAAATAACAGGCCGGTAAACTACTACCTGTGGCCCTTCATTGGTATATCCGGCTTTTAAATCTTCTTCTCTCCTGTTTGTCTCTTTCATTGTTCAAGATTTAGATTAGTGCTGTCGGTAACCACTACCTGTCTCTCTCGCAATGGGAATGGGGACAGATAACTGTCTATTTGCATTTGCAGGTCTCTGGTTAATATTTGATCATCTCCTATTATCCAGCCAAAATTCAGAATAGTCTCCTGCGGATTTGTGGGAAATGGTTTTACCATCTCCAGGTAACTCTTCACTGCTCCCGGCATATTATCTTCTTCTACCAGCAGGATGGGGCCGTGTTTTCCCATATGCCCCAACACAGCCGCAGGGATGGTTCCCAGCACATTTTCTGCATTTGAAAAAATATAATTATGGCCTGCCTGGGCAATTCCCCAGCCAAAATCACGAGCTACCCAATCCCAGCCCCAGCCAAAATTCCTTCCGTAGTCTTTGTAACCGGCATTCACCGTACTGGAAGCAAATACAGTGGGTCCTGCAATACGCCGAACCAGTCCGTAACGGCCTAATTCCTTCACCACTTTGTCTGAAACAACATTAGAATTGCCGGTCACGTACATATAAGCCCCGTGGTCTCCAAACCTTCTTTTGAGGATCTCTTTGGTGGCTGCCGGAATACTGTCTTTATATACCCAGGCAAAGCCCTTACCCATGTGGGCGTTCCACCCCATAGCTCCCATACCGTGCTTAATACCATCCTCATGATCAATAGCCGAGATCAAAACCTCATCGGGGTGGTCTGATTTTAGGGCTGCCTGCCACCGGTCAAGCAATTCGGCCAGAAGAATAGGATCTTCCTCATTGAAAGTCCGCACTTTATAGTTAAGTTCTTTTCTAATCCGTTCAACCTCAGCTGTCGGCACGTTTACTGCATAAACCTGGTTTCGGCCATCGGGCATCACCCCGTCGGGCTTGAGGCGCTTCAATTCTTCAAAAGTAGCGTCAGATATTTTTCCATTTTTATCAAGATATAGCATAGGGGCATTAACGGGCATATGGGTCACCCTGTGCATGGCAGTAAAGGCAATTTCTTCATCCTGTGGCACCAAAATAATAGCGCCCACGGCATTATCTTCTCTTGTGGCTGCATACACGGTCTGGGATAAAATGATAGCCTGGGTTTCGGGATCACTACCGGGCAGCCTTACCGTATATGCCGTTACACTGGCCTCTTCCTGTAATGGAAAAGCCGAATCTACCGGCGGACCTTCAGATTTTCCGCAGGAAAAAATGAAAATCGAAATAAAGGCGATCAAAATTGTATTTCTAGCGATTACCATGTTTAATATTGTTTCTTATCATTAGAGAATTTAATGGCCAGGCCACCAGGAATCCTATAAAAGAAGCTATCCACATCGTACCAAACCACAAGATGTCATCTTCTTTGGGCATCATGGGAATATGCACCATCATCATCCACCAGCTCATGCTCATCATTCCCAAACTCACGGCAGTCATGCTCAAAAATGCCACTTTTAACCCTTTCCATAGCAGCATGCCATCTTTAAGTTCCATCATAGCATTTTTCATGGGATACTGCACGAGAAATATCACAAGCAACAAGGCTCCCAGATACATTCCGAACATCATTATGGGCATACCCGCCCCTGCCCAAAAGAGGGTGTCATTTATTCCTTCAGAAAAGAATATGGGAAAGCCAAAATAAGCAAAGAGGTATGCCACGGCGATCATGGCGGGAGCTCCATACCCAAAGCCCATCATTGTTGCCGCGGCAGCCTGAATTCCCGGCGGCCTTAACCAGCGGGTCATCATCCCTTCAATGTAAAAAGGGCGGCGATAGGCATTAAGATAAAGTACAACCCCTAAAATGGGTAAAAGTGCTGCACCCAGGGTCCAGGCTATTTTAATTGGCGACATCACCCCCGGCAAGGTATAAGCGGAATGGATTAGGATGAAAATTGCTCCTGCAATTCCCAAAGCCATAAATATTATAACTATGGCCTCCATAGGGCCAAGCGCCACCGCACCCATGTCGGCATAGGGAGCTTTTTCTACCGAGAAATCGAGCCTCCCAAAAGCTTTATAGCTCATTTGCTTTGTCACCACCCAAAAATGCCGAAAAGGTCCTTCGGAAGGAGTAGTGAACCAGTCGGCACGCTGTGACCAGATGTAAGAATCGGTTATTGCAGGCAGGCCGCCATTATCACCTGCATACAATAGTGCAGCGGCATTCGATTTTGCCAGCGGTAAGGCTGCAAGGCCTTTCAAAGCCTCAGATGGTGTGGTTACCACATAGTGGAAGTACCCGTTGCGCCGGCCGTGGTTTCTCCCCCAGCCAAACTCCGTCTCTTCATCCCTATATTTTGCAAGCTCTACAGCCAGTTCTGCCGGACTTGAAGCCGTAATCTGAACTACATTTTCCATACCCTGCAGGTGTTCAAAATACCCTGGGCCCACGGCAAAGATCTTTTTCCCCTCAAGGCGCTCAGCATTGCGCTCCACTTCATCAGTAAACAAAAGCGGAGAGTTGTTGTACTTCGCATAGAAAATAGCCGGAAGTGCCCATTGTAATGCCTCCTGCTCTTCGGCTGATATAACTACCACGTGTTTCGCCTGCGGATTGGCTGTAATACTCTGTTTTACAAATTCCTTCCAGTTTTCCTGCGTAGGCACAAAGGTGGCCGTCTTTGCCTCTTCATATTGAACACTCTCTTGTAGTTGTGAAAAAACTTCAGCCACATTTCCTTGTATATGAGTAGTATTTTTGAGATGCATGGTAAGCCTGCTCTTCTCGGGATTGTGATGAGGTTCAACAAGTCCGGCTACTTCCACCCCCTCCTTTATGGTCAGAAGGATTCCGAAGCTTAGTACAAGAAGTATAAAAAGAGCAAAAACAGGATAGGTCCAACGTATCATTTATCAATATTTTTAATGCAGAACATGAATAAGTATCCAGGCTAAACCTCCCAGGCCTACAGCCCCGTGAACCACAGCCAGCCATTTGGGAACAGCTTTATGTCTTAGATCACGGGAAAAAAGATAAAGCCCCACTACAGCAGCAGTACCGAAGATCACCAGGCTGTCCCAGTGTTTGTGATGCTGTTGTGTGGTGAGCGCAAAGATGAGCAGTATTATTATTCCTAAAACTGCCGCAGTACCATGTGCTATGGCTATACCCTTGGGAGGGATTTTTTGCTGAAGTACGTAACTAAGCAGGTATGCACCTAAAAAAACAGCAATCCCAATTAAGATAACAGCGGTAATGACCATCTCAAATTACTTTTTAGGGTTCATACTTCTCTTGTCCAGTGGTGAAAAAGCAGGACCTTCAATCACTTCTCCCGTCGCCTTAAACCTGCTTCCGTGACAGGGACAATCCCAACTTTTCTCGGCATCATTCCAGTCTACTATACAATCCATGTGAGTACAAACGGCCGACTGGCAATGCACCTGCCCAGTATCATCTTTAAATACCGCCCACTTTTCATTATCTACTTCCACCACCTTTCCCTGCCCGGCAGCAATTTCATCAAATGAACCGGCTTCGGCCTTTCCCGGCAGGTCCTTAATATATTGTTTGGCGACATTGAGGTTTTCATTGATAAAATTCTTTGCCGATTTGACGGGGGTAAACCTTGAAGCTTTGTAAAGATCGCTCCACTCGTTTTTTCTGCCATTCAGCAAATCGTCGAGTATCATGGCCGAAAGCACTCCATAGGTAAGCCCATCTGTAGAAAAACCTGTGGCGATGTAAATATTGTCATCTGAACTTTCACCTATATATGGCAGCCCATCGGCAGGCTTATAATGCTGTGCACTCCACTCATAGGATATTTCGGAAACATCAAAATATTTTCTCGCCTGCTGTTCCAGTTTCCTGAAGAAACGGCTGTAATCATCCTCCTGGCCCACCTTGTGATGGCCGCCCAAAACCAGCACAAAATTATCTCCTCCCTTGCTGTAGGTACGCATTGAAGTATGGAAATCGGCTTCGGTATCCCAATAGATTCCGTCAGGAAAGTCACCCGATTTCAATTTTGCCGCAATGGCATACTCTCTGTAAGGATAAAGAGCCGTTTGCAGGCCATAGATTCCTTTCGGCGTATGGGTGGCTAAAATGACCTTTTTGGCAGTCACTGTCCCGGTGGCGGTAGAGAGCACCAATTCCTCTTCTTTTTCAATATGATAGACTTCAGAATTTTCGAAGATCCTGCAATTGGCACTGTCAATATTTTCTGCCAGGCCTCTCACAAACGCAGCGGGATTGAACTGGGCCTGGCCTTCTACCTTTATGGCCTTGCTCACCTTTACCGGAACCGGCAGCTCCTGAAGCTCTTCAACCTTAAGCCTGTAATTGGCAGCTGCAGCTATTTCCTTCTCTATGGTCTCATCTTTCTGATCTGTTTCACTGAACAGGTACCAGGGCACTCGCTTAAAACTGCAATCTATCTGGTATTTATTTACCAGCTCCTCAACAAGGTCTACCGCTTCCCCACGCGACCGCGCAACATTGGCTGCCGTCTCCTCATCCCATTTGCTTTGTATGTGATGCAGCCGCTTATCTACCATTGCATAAAGGTTCCCGGTAGAATCTCCGGTGGTCCCGCCGCTAATGGTTCCGGCTTCGAGCAGTACTACTTTCTTACCCGACTTTGCCAGGAAGTAGGCCGTTGTAACTCCCGTAATCCCCCCACCAATTATGGCTATTTCAGTATTAATATGTTCATTTAAACTGGGAAAATTATTTTTTGGAGCGGTTGATTTCCAGATAGATCGTGTCATAGAAAAGGTCTTTTTAATAAAGTTAATAAGCCCTTTTCCTGCTGCCAATTGTTTTAAGTTAGTATTTTGTTAATCCTTAAGTTCCATTTTTTGTAACGTTCTCTTCAGAAGCTCGTCTATAAATTAAACAAGTTCAATGAAATTTCTCTTTACTCTTACTCTGTTGTTCCAGGCAGCATTGGTTCAGGCCCAGGAAATTAAGGCGCGAGTGCTTGATGCATCTACAAAACACCCTATCCCTTACGCCAATATCATTTTTGCTGAAAACCATGGCCTGGTCACTAATGAAGAAGGCTTCTTCAGTTATAATGCTGAAGAAGGCAGGCTTCCTGAAATCATCAAAATCTCTTCCCTTGGCTATGAAATAACAGAAATTGCGCCCGCTGATATTTCCGAAGGAATTGTTTACCTGAAGCCGGCTTCTATAGAACTCGGCGAGGTATTTCTTTCCAGCAAAAACCTTTCAGCAAAAGAGATTATTGAAAAAGTAAAAGAAGAGGTTAGTACCAATTACAATTTTGACAACAGCAAAAAGAGGGTCTTCTTAAGACAATCGGGCACCAGCCACGTGCGCCGCTTTGACCTGGAAGTCGATAAAAGCACCATTGCCGGGATAGACCAGCACCTTATGGATGAGATCTCTGCAAAAATTCCCAAAACCTCCGACTCCTACAAGGAAGTCCTGGCCGATATGTACGGCAATTACGACAACCAGAAGGTCAATATCATCAAAGCAGCAAATCTCTACAACCCGCAAAGCATGAAAAACCTTGAGGAAGTGACCCAGCATTTTAATACTATCTTCATGAACACCATAAAAGATCGGTCTTACCTCAAGATTAAATCGGGCATCATCGGGTTTAAGGTAGATGAAGATGAATTGCAAGAAGGCTTGATGATCACTACCGAAAATAAAGAAAAGACGCCCCAGGAAAAAGAAAAAGACAGTATCAAGAGCAGGAAATATTTACAGGAGAGCTCTGGCAAGCACGTAAAAAGGCTTTTGAACGGCATGTTCTGGAAAGAAGACATCACTTTTAACCTTTTTGACAAGTCAAATAAATACAAGTATGAGCTCAACGGCTATGCCTACATTGACAATAGCACAGTGTACGTGATTGACTTTGAACCCAAGAGAGGAGCAGATTTTAAAGGCAGGCTCTATGTGAACACTCTCGATTATGGAGTGCACCGTTTGGAATACGAGAATGTGAAGCCTTTGAAGAAATTCCGTCTCTTCGGAATAAGTACTGCCGATGATGTTTACCGCGGAAAAATGATCTTTGTGAAAGACGAAGCCGGGAAATACAACCTTAGTTACCTTGAGCGCGAAACTGGGGAAACCGTGGGCATAAAAAGGCCGCTCACAATTATTGAAAAGAACAAGCACGTTAAAGGCCGCCGCAAACAAAATGAACTCGACCTTGACCTCAATCTAAGGCTGAGCGAGGTAGAAAAGCTGCAGCTGGTAGTCTACAAAACCGAAGCCATGGGTGCCGGCAGCCTCGATAATATTCCAGCCATCCAAGATTTTGAATACAAAACCTTTAAATCCTACAACGCTGATTTCTGGAGCGGCCACAATATCATTGAACCCAACGAAGCCATTAAAAATTTCGTTGCGTTTGATGCCGAAAAGGAAAATTTATAAAAACCTAATTTTATCCAATCTCTATCAGCTATCCTACCAGCTACAAACTACAGACTACAGACTAAAAATTTAAAAATCTATGCGTAAAATACCATTTTTGACACTCCTGTTTTTCTTCGGAAGCTTTGCTTTTGGGCAAACTCCCCAAACTCAGGTGAACCAGTTACTGGAGCACTGGCACGCCGCGGCTGCCCAGGCCAATTATGAAGACTACTTCAGCTTAATGGCCGAAGAATCTGTTTTTATAGGGACAGATCCTACAGAGAACTGGAACAAACAGGAATTCATGCAATGGTCAAAACCCTATTTTGATCGGGGAAAAGCCTGGAGCTTCTCAACCCTAGAACGCAATATCTTTTTTGCTGAAGATGGAGAAATTGCCTGGTTCGATGAACTGCTGGATACACAAATGGGCATTTGCCGTGGGAGTGGGGTCGCTGTTAATGAGTCGGGGAAATGGAAGATCAAACATTACGTCCTATCCATTGCTATTCCAAATGAGAATGTAGATGCCGTTACCTCTCTAAAAGCCGATTTTGACAGGAAATTAATGTCTCATTTAAGAGCTCAATAAGTAGCTGTGGCAGAAGCTAAATATTCATTCCTTTTCACTAATTTTCGCCACAATTAAAATTTACCAAAATTATGAACAGAATAAGTAAAGGTTTTCTCCTTTCTTTTATGGCTACAGCAGCTTTCACCAGCTGTAAGAACGACAAAGAAGTTGAAGCCGAAGAACCACGCGGGATCAATCTTGCCTATATGGACACTACCGTGACTCCGCAGGAAAATTTCTTCAGGTACGTGAACGGCCGTTGGCTGGATACTAACGAGATCCCTGAAGACAAAACTGTATGGGGAAGTTTTAACGAACTTCGCGAAAAGACCGATGCCGATGCCCTTGCCCTTTTAGAAGCTGCAGCAAACAGCGACAGCCTTGACGGCAACAGCGACCAGGCTAAGGCAGTTTACCTCTACAAAACTATCATGGATACCGTGGCCCGTAACGAGCAGGGCATTCAGTCTATTCAGCCTTACCTCGACAAGATTGCGGCTATTAAGACCAAAGAAGACGTGCAGGATTATCTTGAAGAGATGCAAATGTATGGCGGCGGCGGATTCTTCAGCTTTGGCGTGGGTGCCGATGCAAAGAATTCTAACATGAACGCGGCTTACCTGTCACCGGGAGGTCTTGGCCTGCCAGACAGGGATTATTACATTGCTGAAGATGCAGATTCAAAAGACAAGCGTGAGAAATATGTAGCTCATGTTACTAAAATGCTTCAGTACTTAGGTGATTCTGAAGAAGAGGCTGCAAAAAAGGCAGAAACCATCCTCGAGTTTGAAACTGCGCTTGCACAACCTATGCTGGACAAGGTAGAGCGTCGTGACGCCCGAAATACTTATAACCCAATGACCGTTGCCGAACTTCAGAATAAAGTTCCTGCAGTAAACTGGAACAGCTATTTTGAAGCCATTGGTGTTACCGGCGTAGACACTATTATTGTGAGCCAGCCCCGTTACATGGAAGCCGTTCAAAAGACATTGGCTTCTCAAAATGTGGAGGAGTGGAAAGAATATCTTAGATGGTCCCTTTTCAACGATGCAGCAGGAATGCTGACTACCGAAATTGAAGATGCCAACTGGGAATTCTATGAAAAAACACTTCGCGGTGCACAAAAGCAACTTCCGCGCAACGAACGTGCCCTTGCCACAATCAACCAGACTGTGGGAGAAGCTCTTGGAAAACTATATGTAGAAGAGCATTTCCCGGCTGAAGCAAAGCAAAAAGCTGAAGAAATGATTGAAAACGTGGTAAAAGCCTTCGAGAACAGGATTGACAATCTTAGCTGGATGAGCGACAGCACCAAGGTAAAGGCCAAGCAAAAACTGGGCACTACCAAGATCAAGGTAGGTTATCCCGATGAGTGGAAAGACTACAGCAGCATAGAGATCAAAGAACCTGCAAATGGAGGGTCATACTTCCAGAATATGCTCAACATCGCCAAATGGAGCGTGGAAGAAGATATCGCCGAACTTGGAAAACCTGTAGACAAGAGCGAATGGTTTATGGCGCCACAAATTGTGAACGCTTATTACAACCCGCTTTACAACGAGATCGTGTTCCCTGCGGCCATTCTACAACCACCTTTCTACGATTATAAAGCCGATGCTGCTGTGAATTACGGCGGAATTGGAGCAGTGATTGGCCACGAGATCTCTCACGGCTTTGACGACAGTGGTTCGCGTTTTGACGCCGATGGCAACCTGAACAACTGGTGGAGCGAGAAAGACCTTGAGCAGTTTGAAACCCTTGGCGGAAGACTGGCCGACCAGTACAGCGCCATTGAAGTACTGGATTCAGTTTATATCAACGGAAAATTCACTTTAGGTGAGAATATTGGTGACCTTGGAGGAGTGAACGCAGCTTATGACGGACTCCAGATTCACCTGAAGGAACACGGTAATCCCGGAGAGATAGATGGGTTCACCCCCGAGCAGCGATTCTTTATGAGCTGGGCTACCGTTTGGAGAACCAAGATGAGGGAAGAAGCTCTTAGGAACAGGATCAAGACAGATCCACACTCCCCCGGAGAATACAGGGCTTACGTGCCACTTCAGAATATTGATGCTTTCTATGAAGCCTTCAATATCCAGGAAGGAGATTCAATGTACGTAGCTCCCGAAAACCGGGTGAAGATCTGGTAATACCTTTCAAAAATGACATTTTAAGCCCCTCTTTCCGGAGGGGCTTTCTTTTTTCCGCAGAAAAAAGAATATTAATCCCGCAGGGATTAAAAATAATTCCGCCAGGAATTATTCAAAAAAAGCTACAGACGTTGCATGCAACGTCTCAGCAGCCACACCATCTCCCAGCCAAACTCTCAAAAAACGGCATTCACCCTCTTTCTTTGCAGAAACTTTCATTTTAAACAATTCATATTTAAATTTCCTCCCAATTAATCCATTTTTAATTTAATTTCAGCTTTTATTTTTCAGCAATGTTGCAGCGATTATTTAAGGCTTATATTGGCTCTTTTAGTGACCTGAGGCGGGAAGTATGGCTCCTGGCATTCATCACCTTCATCAACAGGGCAGGCACCATGGTGATCCCATTCCTGTCGCTGTATTTGACCAAAAACAGGGGCTTTGCACTTGAAGAAGTAGGCTGGATCCTCACGTTCTTCGGCCTGGGATCTGTGGCCGGATCCTGGCTGGGCGGGAAACTGGTCGACCAAATTGGCCATTATAAGACCATGGCTTTTAGCCTGCTAATTTCAGGAGTCTTATTTATCTTTTTGCAGTTCCCCACATCTTTTTGGGGAATTTGTGCCGGTATCTTTATCGTAATGCTGGTAGCCGATACCTTTAGGCCTGCAGTATTTGTGGCTATCAATGCCTACAGTAAACCACAAAACAGAACCCGATCTATCACCCTCATAAGGCTCGCCATTAACCTGGGCTTTTCTGCAGGGCCTGCCGTTGGCGGCCTCATCATTGCTGGTGCCGGCTACAGCGGACTCTTTTGGGTAGACGGCATTACCTGTATGACGGCGGGATTTTTACTGCTAAAACTGCTCCACCCAAAAAAAGCGGTGGAAAACCCCAAAGAGATCCTCAGCATTCCAAAATCTATGATGAAAGACAAGCCATACCTTGTTTTTATAGGTGCAATGATCCTGTTCGGTTTTGTGTTCCTGCAATATTTCTCAACCATCCCGCTTTATTATGCCGATGTACATTTCTTGACCGAATTTGAAATAGGGATTTTGCTGGGCATTAACGGCTTCCTCATCTTCCTGTTTGAAATGCCGCTCATTAAATATTTGGAAGGGAAAATCCGTTCCCCGCTTTTCCACGTCATCACGGGAACTATCCTGGTTGCCATAAGCTTCCTGCTTATCAACCTCACAGGATGGGTGGGCATTTTACTTGTGGGAATGATCTTCTTGACCATTGGGGAGATGATCGCATTTCCGTTTTCAAACAGCTTCGCCCTTAAAAGAGCCGAAGGTGGAAAACAGGGCTCCTACATGGCATTATACAGTATAGCATTCTCTATAGGACATATTTTTGGCCATAATTCCGGCATGCAGATGATCAATAATTTTGGGTACACCCTTACCTGGAATTTAATGATCCTGCTTTCGCTCATTGCCTGTGGACTCCTCATTTACGTCGTTTTCCTGGTGAAAAAAGAAAGTGATGCCCCTGTTCTCGAAGCTTAATCCTGAATTTTCTGCGGAAAAGATTTTTACGACCATTTTAAGCAATTATTTTTGCTGAAGTTATTTATAAATAATTGATATTTAATTTTTTATACCTTGATACTTCTTCGGAAGAAAATTTACTCCCCCCGAAATTAGCCACATAATCACTTATCCCATGCACCAATGGCCGAACTTTTTAAGAACAAATACCGGATAAAATCTGCCCGATTGGAAAACTGGGATTACAGATGGAATGCAGCTTATTTTATCACCATTTGCACTGCCAACAGGAAACACTATTTCGGGGAAATCAAAAACAAAAAAATGGAACTCTCCCCCACAGGGGCGATTGCAGATATTTTATGGCATGACCTCCCCCAGCATGCACCAACCCTGCAATTAGGAAATTTCATCGTGATGCCCAATCACATCCACGGAATCCTAATCCTCAACAATCCTTACCTCCCAAAAGAAGAAAATATAAAAGAAAAGGGAGAAGAAAGAAGAGAAAATGAAGATAAAATTCAAGAAGTACAGACGTTGCGTGCAACGTCTCCACAGCAACCATCCCCAATCCCCAAAAATCTCCAAATGGCAAACATTTCCCCCAAACCAAATTCAATCTCCACCATCATCAGATCATATAAATCGGCTACCACAAAACATGCCCACCGACTGGGATTTGAATTTGAATGGCAAACCCGCTTCTACGACATTATCATTAGGGATGATAGGGCCTTCAGGAATATTTCAAACTACATCAAAAACAATCCGATGAACTGGAAAGAAGATAAATTTCATTTATAAGAAAAAAAACATCATTCTTCTGCTTCAACTTCAGCAAAAACATCTTCATTCAAAGAAAAATCCAGCGTCTCAGCTTCCGGAACATATTTCATGAATTGATCAATACCTTTTTGGAGCATCAATTCCGTTGAGAATTTTCGGCTGGTGGCCAGCACAAATCCGCCGCGGGTAAGCCTGAAAAAATACTTTCCCGATCCCGTTCTGGCCTTCCTAAAGGTGAATGCATCCAGTTCGGCCTGGATGGCCTCTATGATCTTTTCGCAATCAGATTTTTCCCTGCAGGCAATGCTGGTGAAGATAGTTTTTCCCTTGCGGGAGGCAAAAGTGAATTTATAATTTCCATTGTCTCTTTTACTTATCACAAATGCACTCATAGGCTGTCCTCAAATTTTTCAAAACCTCAAATCTAAAAAAACCGAAGTATGAAGCCACCCCATAATCTCAAAAAGTTATCAAGATTAAAATACCAGTTCATAAACCCAAAAACTGGCACCATATTTCAAATGAGCAACAAAACTGAGGGTACATGTTTGCAGTACATGCCAGGCTTTTAATATTTAAATTAAAAGCCTTTTTGATCAATCAAACCTTCAGCAGCAAAAATTCGTGAAAACTAACTACAGGGTGTCAAAAATGACATTTTTAAGAGCTCTTTTTACAGGTAAGTCCGGTGAAATAAATTTATTATCTTCCTAACTTGTTTGAATATAACTTTTAAGCTCACCAATGGCAACGAACAGCAAATTAAATGCAGAAGAAACTGCGCACCTTCTGCAGAAACTTAAATCAAGGTTTGAGGAGCATACTTCCCGCCACCAGAAGATAAAATGGGAGAAGGTGGAGAAAAAACTCAGTGCTAACCCAAAAAAACTATGGTCGCTAAGTCGAGTAGGTAAAGGGGAATTTCACCCCTAAACCTCTCACAGAACCGTACGTGAATTTCTCAATTCATACGGCTCCTCTCAGCCAAGACTTTAAGGTTTAAGCGCTGAATATTGCCAATG
>Ga0098069_100372_pt1 | contig 21125 bp, 27 predicted proteins | sample 27_taG_FD_92584 | JGI IMG/M metagenome (GOLD analysis project Ga0098069, IMG submission 92584) | Marine viral communities from Cariaco Basin, Caribbean Sea - 27_WHOI_OMZ | ecosystem: Environmental > Aquatic > Marine > Oceanic | place: Caribbean Sea: Cariaco Basin | collected 2014-11-09
CCATAAATAATTGAAAACCAGTATATATATGTTGTATTGGATTGTTAAGGTAAAACACTCATAACCCGAAGGTCACTGGTTCGAGTCCAGTTCCCGCTACTAGCAAAGACAAGGCTTCACAGAAATGTGAAGCCTTTTTTTATTTCCTTTAGTACAGAATAAGTACAGAATTCGGCTTTTTTAAAAACATAATAATTTTTACTATCAACCGAATTCATTTGATGCTATAATCTATTGATTTGCTAGAGTTCCATTCAACTGTTCTACATGTTTCTTCTGAAATATTACCGGTAGGATGGAATATTCCGTTCTCATTTCCCAATTCTTCTGAGTCAAATCTGACACAAATCTTGCTACAAGGGGATAATTCAATTACTTAACCCACTCAGCACATTCCCGCTCCATTCCGCAGAAAAAGCTTCATTACGGGGAAAGAGCTTCACTAAAAATGTCTTGGACACCATCCTCAATTTTTCCTCTTCATTTCGCTAACCCGATCCGCTATGCCGGAACGGGACGCTGCATTCCGATCCAAAATTGAAAATGGAGTCCGCTTTAAATCCTGCTCCACCAAGGTAATCCAGGATTAAAACCCGTTCAGCACATTCCCACTGCATTTCGCAGAAAAAGCTTCATTCCGGGGAAAGAGCTTCACTTAAATATCTTGGACACCATCCCCAATTTTTCCTCTTCATTTCGCTAACCCGATCCGCTATGCCGGAACGGGACGCTGCATTCCAATTCAAAATTGTGAATGGAGTCCGCTAAATCGGAATTCCATAGTTGTATTTAGTCCCGCTTCCGCTGTTTTAGAATTTCACAAAGGTCTTTAGAACTACTTCCGCACCCTCACTGTCTTTACCCTTTTTTGTAAGCAAAGTACCAACATATGGAAGTTGGCGGGCTGCATAAGCCAGTCGTACCTCCTTTTTATAAGCCCTTACCAATTCCATATGTTGAAAATGTACTGCAACAAAAAAAGGTAACAGCGATGGCGCTACGGGAAGTAAATCTAAAATGGATCTTATGAAATCATACCAAAACATCAAAAGGGAAGCGGGACTAAGAAAAACAAATAAGGAAAACGCTCCAGATACAATAAGTAAATCTGTTTTAAATGCTTTGATGCTTTAAACAATAGTTAATTAACCTCGTCTGTCCTTAGGCAGACCTTAAATATCTTTATTATGAGTACTATCAGAAATCACGTACAGTTAATTGGTAACGTTGGGCAGGAACCAACTATTACCAAACTTGAAAGCGGCAAGAAAGTAGCTAATTTTTCACTTGCCACCAATGAATTTTATAAGAATTCAAAAGGGGAGAAGGTACAGGAAACACAATGGCACAACATTGTAGCATGGGGAAAAACTGCGGAAATCATAGAGCAGTATGCTGTAAAAGGTAAAGAAATCGGGGTGAGCGGAAAATTGAAATCCCGAAGCTATGAGGACAACGAAGGTGTTACACGCTATGTAACCGAAGTGGAAGCCTATGAAATTCTTTTGTTAGGTGTAAAAAATGGCAATAATTCAGCCGAGTAACTGAAATTAAGAGGGCGTTCCCATGCAAAGTTTCGCCCTCTTTCACTATTCACTTAAAACCAAATAATAATGAAAACTAAAGTTAATGAAATATCGATAAAGTATCAGGGAAATTTTAAAATCTCTCAGGCGCCTATAATAACCTCCTCTTTTAGTGCTAACGAATTACTATTTGAGAACTGGAACAAAGACCAAATAGGACTTCAGGAATGTTTTAAAGTTATGTTACTGAATAATGCTAATAAGGTAAAAGGTATTTATGAGGTTTCTTCCGGAGGAATTACCGGCACCATGGTGGACTTGCGGATTCTTTTTGCAGTTTTACTTAAAAGCCTTACTACCGCTATGATCCTTTCCCATAATCATCCGTCGGGAACTTTGAGGCCCAGTGAAGCAGATAAAAGACTTACTGAAAAGATTAAAAATGCTGCCGGTTTTTTTGATATTAAACTCCTTGATCATCTAATAATTACCCCTGACGGAGAATTTTTCAGTTTTGCAGATGAAGGTTTGTTGTAATTTTTCTACCGCAATTTTCTGTAAATAGACCTGGTTAGATCCGGGTCTTTTTTATTGAAACAATTTTTCAAACCTGAAGGATATTTTGAATTTGTATTCCAAAAAAATGTATATTTAAAAAGCTGAAATTCAGCATTTATTTTTCGTAGGGTTATCCATTTTCTGACTTTCGCCGATAGCCTTACCCATCAAAAAATTACATAACAGGAAATTTTTTCCCTGGAACTGGCAATTGGCTTTTTACCAAATTGTACGGAATTTTTGTTCGCCTGTGGCGAACGAAAAGGAGTAGCAAGAGGATAACACGCGATGCGATGTTAAGTACTCCTTTTCGTTTTTAAACTACTGAATATCAGTAGTTTAAAAACTGTGTAATTTCGTGGCCTTCAACGATTTGCGACGAATGCCCTGTGAACGCCCGTTTTTAGGAAAGGATTTGCGACAAATCGGCGAATTATGGACACATTTATTGGTATCAGGTTCAAAAAGGAAACGGCTAAACGTTTTCAGGAATTTTCAAGGACACACTTCAAATCACACACGGAAGCATTGGCTACAATGCTCGATTTTTTCTTCTACAATGAGATTTCCCCAAAGGAAAAACTGGGTCCCACGGGAAGGACAATTGAGGCTTCCCTAAAGAAACGCATCAATGCGGTCATTGCCATAATGCGGGAAATGGAAAAGAGCCAGACCAAACCCACCGTAGCAATGTTGGAATCCCTTTTTCAGACTGAAGAACCCAAAAAGAAACCCTTGATTTTGGAAAAGAAAATCCTTGAAGAAGAGAAGAAGGAGGTACGTCTCCGTGAAAGGTTAAATGGAAACAACGAACTGTAATCTTTGAATCATGTACATAACCATCACACCTCAAAAGCTGGGGAACAATTACTCGCAAAGTTCAGCGGATTTTGTGGGCTATCTGGAGAAAGAAAACCAGGGTTTGGAACAGGGAGATATGGAACACTTTTTCAATCAATATGTTGATGGGATATCAGCGGATGAAGTTGTAAAAGAAATTGATGGAAACGGTTCAAAACTCAAAAAGACTGAGCCGAAATTCTATTCTATTACGGTCAGCCCTTCCAAATATGAACTGAGCCGTTTACAGAACAGTAGTGAGGATCTAAAAAGATACACCCGTGAACTAATGAAGGAGTATGTGGCATCCTTCAATAGGGAGATCAACGGAAGGCCTATTACTATCGATGATATAAAATATTTCGCGAAAATAGAACACCAACGAAGCTTTAAGGGAACGGATTGGCAAATCAAGGAAAATCAGCCTTATGCTTCCAAAATTTTGCAGCTCAAAACAGAAATTAGAAACATTAAGGAGGGACGGACTGAAGGTAATACCAAATTATTGCAGAATAAGATTGACCGATTGGAAAAGGAGGCTCCGCATCAACAGGATGGGAAACGCATTGTCCAGGGGATGCCCAAGGCAGGAAACCAGAGTCATATCCATATCATTGTAAGCCGAAAGGATGCATCCAATTCCTTCAGTCTTTCACCGGGGAGCAAGCATAAGGCTTCAGAAGTCGAAATGCATGGTAAGAATATAAAACGCGGCTTTGATCGGGATCAATTTTTTGACCGGGCAGAAAAGACCTTTGACAGGACTTTTGGCTATCAAAGAAATTTCGCAGAGACTTATAATGCTCGGAAGGAATTTATTAAAAACCCTAAGCTCTATTTTGCCTTATTAATGAAATTGCCCACCAATGAAAAGGCGATTGCCTTTAAAATAATGAACGAAAGTGGTATCCCAATGCTGCCAAGCATTCCGGTGTCACAAGCTCAACTGGCAATGAAAGTCTTTAATCGGTTGAGACGAGGGTTGGATATAGCTGTAAAATCAAGTTCAATCGGAATCTAGTGACAATGGAACCATCTAATCTTATACACCTAATTTTCTTCTTGCTCTTTGCAACCACGGTTTTTTACGCCATGTACCGGATATCAAGGTATGCCTTCATATTAAACAATGTCCTCCTTGCTTTTATTATCTTCTGTTTGGGCTCTTCCGTAGATTATATAAAGCCGCTCCTTTTTCTGGGCTGTCCTTTGCTCCTGGTCAATACCTTTCTGTACGTATTTGCTCATAAGGAACTCCCGAAAGATAAACCCGATGGAAAATACCAGGTAACTTTTAAATCAGATCAAGGGGATTTTAAAATAGATAATATAAAGAGGGGAGCATCTATTATTGGATCTGCCGGAAGTGGTAAGACAGAAAGCGTAGTGTATGGATTTTTAAAACATTTCCGGATACACAATTTCTGTGGGGTCATTCACGATTATAAGGATTTTGAGCTCACGGAAATGGCCTACCCGCTTTTTAGCAATTCAGATATTCCTTTTCATGTTATCTCTTTTGATAAGATTATTCATAGGGTAAATCCCATTGCACCACGATATCTTGAAAATGAGGAAAGTGTGAATGAGATTTCCCGGGTACTTCTTGAAAATCTCCTGGAGCAGCGGGAATCAGGAACTACAGGAAATTCTAAATTTTTTAATGATGCTGCGGAAGGATTAATAAGTGGATTAATATGGAAATTAAAAACATCCTATCCTGATTTCTGCACCTTACCACATCTAATTGCTATTTATCAGTATTTGGACACCGATAGCCTAATCAAGTTTTTGGAAACCAACACCACATCCAGGGCGATGGCAGATGCTTTTATTAGTGGTAAAGATTCCGAAAGACAGACAGCAGGGGTGAAGAGTACCCTGGCCAATGCATTAAAGCGTATCAGTACCCAGAATATATTTATGGCCTTGTCAGCAGATGAAGTTCCTTTAGATATTAATAATCCGGAACATCCGGCTGTAATTTCAGTAGTGAACAATCCCAAATTTGAAACTTCCTATTCCCCAGTCATTGCCGCAATAATTCATACCGTTATCAAACAAATGAGCGTACGCAATGCCATGCCGTCTTTCTTGTTGATGGAAGAAGCACCCACCATTCGTTTATTGAATATGCACCGCATTCCGGCTACTTTGAGAAGTTACGATATTGCCACAATTTACGTCATGCAGGACAAGATCCAGAATGATATGATGTATGGTGATAAAGCGAGTAAAGCTATTTTAAGCAACCTTTCTTATCAATTTTTTGGGAAGGTCAATGATCCTGACACCGCCAAATATTATGAGCGCTTCTTTGAAATCATAAAGAAAGAAACTACTAGTATCAACAGGGGATACAGCCTGGATTTTGATACACGCATTACTACCGGGGAACGTGAAATTCCGAAAATACGGGCAGATGCTTTTTTCCGTCTAAAGCAGGGGGAATTTATTACCTATGCTGACGGGGAGGATAAAAAAGTGCAGTTCAAATTGCTTAAAATTGTAAGAGAGGTTCCTCAAGGGAAGAAGCAATTTTCTAAGGCTGATTTAGAAGTTAATTTCGAGAAGGTACATAAGGAAGTAAAATCCATATTTGGTTAAGCTCCTTACCAGAAGGAGATCGTATTATACTGGAGAAGGTTGTTTATTAGTGGGTATCCATAAGAATCAAGATAAAAGAAAAGTTAAAGATGATCTGTTCTAAGTAGTATTTCACAATAGTTTCAACAGAAAAAAACGAGTGAGAATTTGAAGCATAATCGCGGTGAGATCATGGTATAAATATTGCTTATATTAATGGAATTTTTAATTAGATTTTAAAATCATATTTGTTATGGGAAGACCTTCTACAAAACCAAAAGACCTGAGAGATGGTTATTATATTGAAGTAAAAAATAAAAACCAGAAATCTGGTATTAAGATTCGAAGAGATACCATGAGCCAACTACTTTTGGCTATTGATGAATATAAAGAAAGTAAGGAAGTTATTATTCTGGGTAAACAGGAAAATGGAAAAATGAAGGAAATCCCAGAACTTTGTGTGGAACTATAGTCTTTGCATTTGTGAAGGAAATTCCATCAAGTAGCTCGTACATGTCCTTTAGGTGATGAATTATTGAAGATACCTCTCCCAGTTCTTATATTTTTCATTGTCCACTTCAAAATATTCATCATGCCCCGGATAATACCGGGATCGGTGTTTAGATCCTTCAGGTGGCTAATAATATGTTTTTCTATACACGCTATCCAGTTCTCTTTGTGGCCTCGGTAAATGCTTTGGCGGGTGTAGGTGTTGGTTTCCCAATCGGCGACAATGGATGTGATATGAAGCTCTATGTGACCACCACTGCCTTCGCGCTTCCCAGTAAAAAAATAATCGAATTCGACACCTTTCAGGCTTTCCTGTATCTCAAGCTGAGGCTGTAAATTTTTCTGTCCTACTTCTTTTAAATCAGACCTGTATAACATATTTTTAGGAATATTTCCAAAAATAGGAAAAATTCCAGTTCCTGCATTTAAAATTTGGTGTTATCAACGTTTTCAGAAATCCCGCTTTCAAAGTAGTGGCAAGAACTGAGCAGCCATAGCTGAAGTGTTAAATAACTTTTTGTAGTATATAAATCTTTTTATCCGCTCCTAAGTACAAGATTTTATTGTTCTTTTTAAAATATCTACTCATAGTAGAATCACTTTTAATCTTATCCCTTATAGCATCCACTTTCCTAGCCTTGCTTAAGAAAGATTTCATATTCGTACCGTATACTATAACAGTATCATCATTAATCACGACTAAAAAATGTTTTAAATCTCTCATTGTGATTTTTTATACGTATATATTTCCATATAAAATATATATACGTATATTTAATTAAAATTGAGGAATGCAAATCTATAACTAATTTCGCAGAATGCTTGATAATTTTAGTAGATACCAAAAACGGTTAACACTGGAGTGCTTATTCCCGACTTCTTCACAAAATAAGTGCGCTTGTGGTTGTGGCAAGGAATTACCTAAAAGAAGAATAAAATGGTACAGCAATGATTGTAGACGACAAGCATTAAATATTTTCTATATAGTTAAAGGCGACACAAGTGTGATAAGACAAAACCTATATCGCTTAGATAGAGGTTATTGTAGAAATTGTGGAGTTTATTCTAATGATTGGCACGCAGATCATGTAATACCTGTATTTAAAGGTGGTGGCGCTTGCGGTTTAGAAAATTTTCAAACTCTTTGCGTTGATTGCCATAAGTACAAAACAATACAACTAGATAGAATCCCAGATAGCGACTATATTTTGACAACCAGCTTGGATATCTTGCCATCGCCTAACAATACTATTAGGACATTCAATAAGAGTATCGGTAAAGACATCATAGGAAACACAGTTGGTATTTCTAAGTGTGCGACCGTTTAAATTTATGTGTTCTTCAGCAAAAGCATAAAGAATTGCAGAAATATATTTCCCTCCTTCTTCGCCGTAATGACCGGATTTGCTAAGGTGAAATTTGGCAGCTCCAATATATTCACCTCTCGCAGTCGCTGAATGTACTATAAAATCAGGATTTACACTGACTTCAACTCCTTCTATTAGTAATTTGGGATTCTCGCCGTCATAAGGCAGAAATGTAAATCCTGTATCAGTAATCTCATTTGATTCCAATATTATGGTTAAAGCATTAATTGTAGAATCTGTAAAATTATCTCTTTCTTCTTCTGGCTTTTCTTCAAATTCATTGATACAGTTTAGCAGGATATTTTCATCAAAGTCATTTAAAACATATTCTTTAATGGCCCTACGTGCCTCATTATATCCAGTGAACATAAATTTATTTTCGGAAGGATACTTAATAGCCTCTAGTATTTTCCTTTGCCTCCTCGGAGTTGCGGTTAGAAACTCACCTAATTTATTTACCGTAATTTTTGGATTATTATTTTCTTTAGCTCCCATAGTAGTATTTGGTTTTATTAAAATCTGGTAGTTCTTGTTTAGGCTTTAATATGGATATACCGGTGATGTTGACCCCCAAAACGGTCATGTTGACCCCCTGGCAATTTTGGCCAATAAGAAAAGAACTATGACAATATTACATCTTTTTTCTGAGACTATCGCCCGTCAATTCAATACGATGAGATGTGTGCGCTAATCTATCTAAAATCGCATCTCCAACCGTGTTTTCGCCGATCACTTCATGCCAGTTTGAGACGGGTAATTGACTGGCGATTATGGTAGAAAATCTTCCATGACGATCCTCAATTATTTCCATAAGATCCATCCGTTGTTGTTGATCCATATGGACGAGTCCAAAATCGTCCAAAATGAGTAAATGTGTTTTTGCCAGCCGAGCAAATAGCTTAAGAAAGCTCCCATCGATACGGGACATTTTTGTTTCCATAAGTAGTTTTTGAGTATTGAAGTATAACACCTTTTTGCCCTTTGCACAGGCATTATGCCCCAGCGCAGATGCCAGGAAGCTTTTGCCGCAACCAGCGGTACCAGTAATAAGTATTGACTCCCCATTTTCAAGATAGGTTCCCGTTGCTAATTCCCTGATTTGTGAGGATTTAATTCCTCTGGAAGATTCAAAGCTTAATTCTTCAATGGAGGCCTGATATCGGAACTTAGCTGCTTTAGTGAGCCTCTCAAAACGCCTATGAGAGCGTTCTTCATGCTCGGCTTGAAGCAATATTTCAAGACCATCGCTTAGTGAGAGTTCGTGATGTTGCCTGGTTTCTAGCATTGCTTTCCAACTGGAATGCATTCCATTAAACCTAAGTTTAGTTAGTTGATTTTCAACGTTGTTCATTTTTATATAGTTTAAATTAGAAGTTACTTATAGGTTTCTGCTCCCCGGATATTTTCATGCTTGGGCAGGGGTTTTTCTATTAATTCAGTTTGAGAATGTATCATGTTATTCTCCACCAAGTGTTTGAGAAAATGGAAGGAATAATTCTGATGTTCCAAGGCGATATCACATGCCTTGGTAAAGACATCAGCTGGTGTTTTACGGGATAGATTCAGGATTCCATCGCATGTATTATACAGCTGCTCTGGGTATTTATCCTGCTTAAACAGTGCTTCCATATAGTTATACAGATTCTCCGAGTGCTTGTATCCTCGCTGCATATAAAACGTCGGGCTACGGTTTAGATAGTACTGATGTTGAGAGCATAGATGCTCTTTTTTAGTGGTATACTTTCCTTTGCCATAACTTCTTGCATGCGTGGCAATCAAATCACCCTTACAGTAAATCCTTACAAGGGATCTAGTGTACACCACCTTTACCTTCTCCCCAATATAGGTAAAGGGTACACTGTAGTAATGCTTGTCTTTACCCATTCGAATATGGTTGTTACTTGCTACCTTGTGTTCTCTGTAATACTTGATTTCATAATCTTCCTGAGGCAGCGGCATAAGTGTTTCTTTCTCAGAAGATAGGAAGCGCTCCTCGCGACAGTAATCCCTTTCTTGCATCATGGTCTGGTTGTGTGCCTTGATTCTCTCAGAGAATGCTTGATTTAAGGAAGGCAGGTCAAAGAAGTCCTTGTTTCGGAGCCTTGCATAGACCCGGTTATACGCCATTTTAACCTGGTTTTCGACCAGGGCCTTATCCTGAGCAGAATATGGGCGGGTCGGGGTTACAGTGGTTCCATAATGGTTTGCGAAGTCCTCCATCGCCTTGTTTACACTCGGCTCGTATCGATTGGCCTTTGTTATAGCGGACTTGAGGTTATCCGTTACAAGAGTCTGCGGAACACCACCTAATGCTTTTAAACAGCATCCTAAGGCATAAAGGAAGTCTTCGATTCTCTGGGAAGGCACTGCCATCGCAAAAGCGTAATCAGAATAAGGAAGACAGGCAATGAAGACTTGTACAGATATAACTTCTCCTGTCTCTGTGTCGATGTAGGAGTGTGTCTTTCCTGCAAAATCAATATAAAGCTTATCACCTGGCCTGTGGGTCAGAACCATCGAAGGATTCTCTTTCTTAAGATATTGTCGAAGATGGTGATCGAACTGCGTGAGGCTATAGGGGTCTGATGTTCCCTCGCAATATTCCTCATAAAGCAATTCCCGATTGACACCCAGCCTTTTAAGTTCCTTGGCTAAGTAGGGAAACTGTTCTTTGAGGTGTCCATAGCGATCACTCTTGTAAGCGGGCGTTCCTGAAGAAAACATTTTTTCCAACTCAGGGTCCTCTAATTTAAGTAAAGCCTGAAGTCCCATTGGATATGCTTCCGCCTTGAGCACATAGGTCTTAACGGTGTTTTTACTGATCTTTAAAGCGCGAGCTGTAGGTTTAAATCCTACGCCATTTAAACGCATCCTAATAATCTGTTTTACTAGACTCATTTCTTTGGTTTTACCTGCCATGACTTTCCTTATGTGATTAAATCACCAAGTAAACCAAAATCGCCACAAAAATCTTCTTGGGGGTCAACATACTCCGGTTTAGAATTTTCAGAGAGGGTCAACATGCACCGGTTTCCAAAAAATTTAGGAGGGGTCAACATGTGCCGGTTCAGAAAATTCTCGGGGGGGTCAACATACCCCGGTTGAGGATTTTCAAGTGAGGGGGTCAACATGGACCGTTTTCCCTTTTCTGAGGGGTCAACATGCTCCGATTATTTTCCTGTTCTGGAAATCCTCATCTATGAAAGGGGGTCAACATCCGCCATTACGGCAGCTTGCAATTTTAAACCGGCATGGGGGTCAACTTGCACCGGCGTATCCACTTCCAGTCGAAAGCAAAAAAATCTGCTTTTTTTCCGGCTCCTCCAATAGTACACATGGTACGCAGGTTAGAAGACATTCCGAAGTTCTTACCTCCAAAAAGTAGCAAAAACATTATTCCTGCTATAAGCGGCCCGGCAACATACCAGGGCCAGGGTTCAAAAATCCATTCCATATTTATCATTTTTTTATGGATGCAAAGAAAACATGATTTTAATCATAGGACAGTAACAAATGTTACAGTATGGCACGTAAATACTGGGCTCTTTGTGTAACAAAAGTAGCTTACCGGCGGCAATCAACAGCCTAGTTTTGCCTTGTAATTTAAAAATAGAATTATTCAGGCTCGAAAGAACAACAACGAAATTTTTCACAATATGCACATAACATGCCATGTGCAATTAAATTTTTAACCTCTTGTTTAAAATCGTCTAAACAAACAAAAACACAGGCAAATGAAAAGTAGCCCTTCACGTAAAATCAAAAATATACTCAAAGAAGTGTGGGAGGATTTTAAAGATCCGATGTCGCACCATTCCGGAAGCAGCACCTGTTGCTCGTATGGCTCCCCCTATTCAGGAAATAGTTTACGCCCTGAACCTATCGGAGTAAAAGATAAACCCCACAACAAAATCAACAAAAATTCAACATTATGAAAAACATCTTAGTATTAGGAGCCGGACAAGGCGGAATTGTAACTGCAAGAGAATTAAGCAGACATAGCGGCAACGAAGAAGATATTAACCTTATAAAGATTCTGGTTTTCGAAAAAGAGGAAACCAATGTGTATTCACCTTCTCTGCCATGGATCATGGTTGGAAAAAGTAAACAGGAGGAGATTACAGAGCGTACAGATAAACTGGACGCTTCAGGTCTGGAGGTTATTAAAGGGGAAATAGAAAACATAGATCCTGAAAATCTTACTGTAACCGTGAAAGGAAAGCAATATAGGGGAGATCATATGGTAGTCTCTCTTGGTGTTGCACAAACAGATGCTTTTGATCTCCGTAAATATGGATTCAACTTCTTCACGCTGCAAGGAGCGCAGGATTTTCATGCTGAATTAAAAAAATTCGACGGAGGTGAAATTGCTATTTTGATTTCTTCCCTTCCGTTTAAAAGTCCGGCAGCACCTTATGAAGCTGCGATGCTTATAGAAGATTTTGTAAGGAAGAATAACCTACCGAAAAACACCTCTGTTTCCCTTTATACCCCAGAAGCCGGTCCAATGGAATTCGCAGGTGCTGAAGCTTCACAGGAACTTAGAGAACTTTTGGAAAAGAAAGGGATCAAATATTATCCCAATCACGAGCTGAAAAATGTTTCAGGGAATTCGCTGGAATTCAGCAATGGTGATACTTATTCTTATGATCTCCTGGCTTATACTCCTATGCACCAATTACCCGAAGTGATCAAGAAGAGCGATTTAGAAGGAAATTCCGGATGGGTAGATGTTGATAACAAAACCCTGGAAACCAAATTTGCCAATGTTTACGCCATTGGTGATATCACCCACGTAACAGCTGATAACGGATCTGTGCTTCCGAAGATCGGAGTATTTGCAAGGCAGCAGGCAGCGGTGGTAGCCCACAATATTAGCAGAAAAATAGCAAACCAGAAACCTGATCAAATTTTTGTACCCGAAGGAAAATACTTTATCGAAGCCGGGGAAGGAAAAGCCAGTGAGACCGGCGGAAGATTTTCGGCTACCGGAAGGAATGATATTAAAATGAAAACTCCCGCCCAATGGGGACATTTTTCAAAATGGTGGGATGAGAAATTCTGGTTCTTCAAAAACTTTTAACCAGAAATAACAAACGAACGATGAAGAACAAATATATAATAATGATGCTGGCTTTACTGCCGGGACTGTGGTTACAGGCCCAGGAAACGAAACCAATCTCCCGGAGCGAAGCTGTACAGCTCGTAAAGGAAAATAACAGGGAGATCAAGATCTCGCAGCAGGAATTCCTCGAATCAAGGGGAGACTACCGGCAAACGAATTCAATCTTTTTGCCGAATGTAGCAGTTTCCCATACCGGGATGACCACAACGAATCCATTGATGGCTTTTGGATCTAAACTGAACCAGGAAATCGTTACCCAAAGTGACTTTAATCCCGACTTTCTAAACAACCCCAAAAGGATCAACAATTTTGCCACCAAGATCGAAGTGGAACAACCACTTATCAATATGGATGGGATCTACCAGAGAAAAGCGGCAAAAAAGAAGATGGATGCAACTGCATTACAGACCGACCGTACCATAGATCATATGGTGCTGGAGGTGGAAAAAGCCTATATGCAGCTGCAACTCGCGCAGCAGGCTGTAACAGTTCTGGAGAGTGCTCAAAAAGCAGCGCTTGCAAACCAGAAACTTGCGAATGACAGCTATAAACAAGGATACCTGCAACGATCTGATGTGCTTTCTGTTGAAATAAGGGTTTCTGAAGTCAACAATCAGCTGCAGTATGCGAAAAGTAACGTGATCAATGCATCCGATTATCTGGCTTACCTCCTAACTGAACCCGTAAATACCATTTTTGAGCCTACAGATCCTCTGGAAGTTTCGGTTCCTGTTCAGGGAAATTTAGAGTCTGTTTCTCCGGACCGGGCAGATATCCGGGCGATGGAACTGGCCACTGAGGCTTACGGCGAAATGCTGCAGGCAGATAAAATGTCTTTCCTGCCCCGCCTTAATGCCTTTGGAAGCTATGAACTTTATGATGATGAAATCTTTGCCGGGGATGCCAGCGGATATCTCGCGGGTATTCAGCTAAAGTGGGATGTGTTTGAAGGTTATAAACGCTTCGGAAAGCTTCAGAAAAGTAGGGCTAGTTATGAAAAAGCCAGGCTGGAATATGATTCCTATGTTTCCAGGAGCGAGATGGAAAAGAACAGGGCGAGCAGGGCCGTTAAGGATGCTGAAAATAAACTCAACCTTACCCGTTTGGCTCTGGAACAAGCCGAAGAATCTTTACGCATACGTTCCAACAGGTTTGAGCAGGGACTTGAGAAGACCAGTGACCTGCTTACAGCCGAAGCACAATTTTCCCAGAAACAACTGGAATACGCACAAACCATTTTTGAATACAATTACGCACAGGCACAACTTGATTTTTTAAATAAATAACAGTCACATATGAAAACCAAATTATATATCCTGAGTCTTTTGGGAGCAACAACCCTACTCTTTAGTTGCGGAGATTCATCGGAAAAAAATACTGCAGAAAATGCTACGGTAGTGGGAGTTACCGTAGAAACCCCTTCAAAATCTGATCAATCTTTCCTCACTTTTAGCGGAAAAATAGAAGCCGTTGAAAATGCCACTTTAAGCACCCGAAATATGGGTTATGTCACCCGGGTGAATGCCAAAGTGGGAGATGAAGTGAAAAAAGGTCAGCTACTTATTGAGATCAATAATGCCGATTTACAGGCAAAGCGGGCACAGGTAAATGCAGGGATCACAGAAGCCACTGCGGCTTTCAATAATGCTGAAAAGGATTACGAACGCTACAGGTCTTTGTTTGAAGACAACAGCGCTACCCAAAAGGAAATGGATGACATTACCGCGAGGTACGAAATGGCCAAAGCCCGGCTGGAAGGCGCCACGCAACAAAAGAATGAGATCAATGCGCAATTCGCCTATTCCAATATTGTGGCTCCTTTTAGTGGGGTAGTTACAGCAAGAAATGCGGAAGTTGGCGATATGGCAAATCCCGGAATGCCGCTGCTCAACCTTGAAGTTCCGGGGAAATTTGAAGTAAGGGCGAGCGTTCCCGAATCTGAAATAGCTTCAGTTAAACAGGGAACAGAGGTCGATGTGCTGGTGAAATCTTCAGGAGAAACCTTAAAAGGAATGGTTTCAGAAATAAGCACTTCCGCCAGGAATTCCGGAGGACAGTACGTTGTTAAAGTAGCCCTGGACGAGACCGATGCCTCGATCTATTCGGGAATGTATGCCAGCGTTCAGTTCCCAACCACCGCGAGAGAAAACCGGGAGGTTGTTTTAATTCCGGCTTCAGCACTTGTAACTCGCGGAGATCTGCACGGAATTTATACGCCAAGCCAACAGAACACAGCCATTTTAAGATGGGTGCGACTGGGCAGAACGGTTGGTGATGAGGTGGAAGTACTTTCAGGCCTTAATGCCGGGGAGTCTTACATCTCTTCCGCAGAAGGAAAATTATATAACGGGGCCAGGCTCGAAATTAGGTAAACCTTCAGCAATAAAACTACTACGAAATGAAAGAAGGATTAGCAGGCAAAATTGCCAAAGGCTTTATGGATTCAAAACTTACGGTACTTCTAATGATCGTGTTTATGGTCATTGGAGTCTACAGTTCGTTTTTGATCCCCAGGGAAGAAGAACCCCAGATAGACGTACCAATGGCCGACATCTTTGTTAGTTATCCCGGTGCGAGCCCTACAGAACTTGAATCGCGGGTGATACAACCGCTTGAGAAGATGGTTTCCAATATTCCCGGGGTGGAATATATCTACTCCACTTCAATGAAGGAACAGGGAATGGTGACCGTACAGTTCCTGGTGGGCGAGGATATTGAACGCTCCTATGTGAAGCTTTATAATGAACTTATGAAGCATATGGACCAGATGCCGCAGGGCGCCACAATGCCGCTGGTAAAGACCCGTGCAATTGATGATGTCCCCGTGCTGGGCCTTACGCTGTGGAGTGAAACTTATGATGATTACCAGCTTAGGCAAATTGCCAATGAGCTTACGCACGAGATCGAAAAGGTGCCGGATGTTTCCATTACCAACAAAATTGGTGGCCGTAGCAGGCAGGTTCGCGTGGTGCTTGATAAGGAAAAAATGGCTGCCAGCGGAGTGGATTTCCTTGGGGTTTCTGAAATGATCCAGGCCAGCAATCAGCAGCTTTCTTCCGGGAGTTTTAATCAAAATGATACTGAATTCTTCGTAAACACCGGAAGTTTTCTTGAGTCTGCTGAAGATGTGGAGAACCTTATTATTGGATCTCAACAGCAACAGCCGGTATATCTGTACCAGATCGCTGAAGTGATCGAAGGGCCTGAATTGCCTAAAGAATATGTCTCTTTTGGCTACGGAAAAGGCTCTGCAGTTGGAAGTAATTTTTCTTCGGAATATCCTGCGGTGACTATTTCTATAGCAAAGATCAAAGGTGCAGATGCTATGAAAATAGCCGATGTCATCCTTGACAAGGTAGAACACCTGAAAACAAATCTCATCCCTGATGATGTACACGTGGAAGTTACCCGAAACTATGGGGAAACAGCTTCTCACAAAGTAGCAGAACTGCTGCTGCATTTGATAGGAGCCATTATAGCGGTTACTCTGGTGGTAATGCTGGCAATGGGCTGGCGTGGTGGATTGGTGGTTTTCCTTTCTGTCCCTGTGACCTTTGCGCTTACGTTGCTGAGTTACTATTTACTGGATTACACCCTTAACCGAATTACCCTTTTTGCACTGGTATTCGTAACCGGAATCGTAGTGGATGACTCCATCATCATAGCCGAAAATATGCACCGGTATTTCAAAATGAAACGGCTGCCGTTCAAGCAGGCTGCTCTTTACGCTATTAATGAAGTAGGAAACCCGACAATCCTGGCAACTTTTACGGTAATTGCTTCGGTATTGCCAATGGCCTTCGTGAGCGGATTGATGGGACCATATATGAGTCCGATGCCAATAGGAGCTTCCATTGCAATGATCCTGTCTCTGTTCGTGGCGTTAACCATAACACCTTACCTGGGGCTTATCTTTTTGAGGGAGAAAAGCAAGGATAAGGATGCTGTAGAAGAAGAATCCACAGAACAGATTGAAGACACCAGAATCTATAAGATCTACAATAAACTGGAAAGGCCGCTTATTGATAACAAAAGGACCCGATGGATCTTCCTGGGCACCACTATGCTGTTGTTGCTGGGTTCTGTAGCCTTGTTCTTCACCAAATCGGTTGCCGTGAAAATGTTGCCTTTTGACAACAAGAACGAATTCCAGGTAGTGATCGATATGCTCGAAGGCACAACTTTGGAAAGAACTGCAACGGTCTCGAGAGAAATAGGTCAATACCTGTCTCAAAGACCGGAAGTGGTGAATTATCAGAGTTATGTGGGAACATCGGCGCCAATAACCTTCAACGGACTGGTAAGACATTATGATCTGCGAGGTGCCAGCAATACTGCAGATATTCAGGTAAACCTGAAAGATAAGAGCGAAAGAAGTGAACAAAGCCACGACATTGCAAAATTGCTAAGGCCGGATATTCAGAAGATCGCAGCAAAATTTGATGCGAATGTCAAGATCGTGGAAGTTCCGCCGGGACCTCCGGTGATGTCTACGATCGTTGCCGAAGTCTACGGACCCGACTACGACAAGCAAATGGAGATCGCTGATGAGATCCAGGGTATCCTGAGACAAACTCCCGATGTGGTGGATGTAGACTGGATGGTAGAGGCGGACCAGGCTGAATACCATTTTGAGATCGACAAGGAAAAAGCAATGCGCTATGGAATTGCTCCGCAGCAAATTGTTCATACAATGAATGCAGCATTGGGTGAAAGGGCAATTGCGCACTTATATGATGAAGATGCCACCCAAAGAGTGGAGATCATTTTGGCCCTGGCAGAACAGGAAAAATCTACCCCTGTAGATATTTCCCAGATCAAAATGGTTTCACAAACCGGGCAAATGGTGAGTGTTGCCGATCTTGTTCAGATCGAAGAGGGAGTTAAAGAGACAAGCATCTTCAGGAAGAATCAGAAACGCGTGGTCTATGTGCTGGCCGATATGGCCGGAGAACTCGAAAGCCCTGTCTATGCGATTCTTGGAATGGACGATAAATTAAAGGAGATCGAACTTCCAGCAGGTTATAAGCTGGATGAGCTATATATACAACAACCCGAGCTGGAAGATAATTATACTGTAAAATGGGATGGAGAATGGCAAATTACACTTGAGGTCTTTAGAGACCTGGGAATCGCCTTCCTTGGAGTGATATTTATTATCTACATCCTCATTGTAGGTTGGTTCCAGAACTATCGTGCACCCATCGTGATGATGGTGGCCATTCCGCTTTCCCTGATAGGAATCGTGCTGGGGCACTGGATCATGGGAGCTTTCTTTACCGCTACTTCTTTTATCGGGATGATCGCCCTTGCAGGAATCATGGTGAGAAACTCGGTATTGCTTATTGACTTCGTGAATCTGCGGCTGGAGGACGGAATTCCATTGAAGCAGGCAGTGATAGAAGCAGGTGCAGTGCGTACCACTCCGATCCTTTTAACTGCGGGAACGGTTGTAATAGGTGCATTTGTGATCCTTTTTGATCCGATTTTCCAGGGGCTGGCGATCTCCCTCATGGGGGGAACTATAGTCTCTACCATCCTTACGTTGCTGGTAGTGCCGTTGGTGTACTATATGATAGAGCGTAAGAAGTATGAAGCCCGGGAGGAAAAACCCGAAGCTGTTGAAGAAAAAGAACCTGAGGAGGTGATGTAAAACGGTTGTGAATTGTGGATTAACAAAAGTATCAAATTCCAAGCACCAAAATCCGAACTGTCACCTCGAGTCCTTCGACCATCGCTCAGGGCAGGCTCGTCAAGAGGTAATGAAGGAGGTCTCGACTTTACTCGACCTGACAATATAACAAACCAAAAATCACAAATTCGACAACAACCTGGAACATTAAACATTGAACTTTAAACCTTAGATGATGAAACTATTAATAGTCACAAGTGTTGCGGAATTTCAAAAACAGATCCTCAACATCTTTAAAAAGGCAAATATTGAAGCCTTTAGTCGTACAGAAATAGACGGCTATAAAAACACCAACTCGGTCATTGCGACCAGGAGTTGGTTCCCGGGAGAAAAAGGAGGGAATGAATCCCTCATGTTTTTCTCGTTTACGGAAAAAGAAAAGATCGACCTGCTGTTTGAACTGGTTTCAGAATTCAATAAAAATCTGGAAACCAATAACCCTATAAGAGTGGCAGTAGTGAACATTGAAAATTATATCTAATCCAAAATCTATTTAATATGAAAAACAGAGTTGTACGTGGAATTGCAGGAACATTTGTATTGGTGAGCCTTCTTTTAGCCGTCTATGTAAATATAAACTGGTTGTGGTTTACCGCTTTTGTAGGGGCAAACCTGCTTCAATCCTCACTTACCCACTGGTGCCTTATGGACAAGATCCTGGAAAGGTTGGGAGTAACAGATGAGATGAAACCGGGCCAGAGTTGCTAAAACTTTATGAGGCTGATCTATTTTGCAGTTGCAAAATTCCTGATAAGAAACAACCTTGTTTTCTCTAAAGGAGACATCGAACGCTCATCCTTCTGGATCAGCCTCTTTTTTTACCATTTTTGAGAGGTAGGGTATGTAGAATTTCCTGTGTGACATTTGTTACTTCTCCTCTTTTGATATTAGCTTATCTTAGGGTTATAATTTTATGATATGAAAAAGATAGGATTAATTGGAGGTACCTCCTGGCATTCAACTATAGTTTACTACAGGCTCATTAATGAGATGGTTGGGGAAAATATAGGCGCTCATGCCAATCCCGAATTGATTATCTATAGTCTTAACATTGAACTCATGCGAGAGCAAAACAAGGTGAAGATCAACAATAAGTACCTGGAGATCGCTCGCACCTTACACACTGCAGGTGCCGAAGCACTCTTGATCTGTGCCAATACCCCGCACATGGTGTATGATTTTGTGCAACCGCAAATCGATGTTCCCATCCTTCATATCGCCGATGCTATCGGGAAAGAGGCTGAAAAACAAGGTCTAAAGACCTTAGGACTTCTCGGAAACAGACCTACAATCACAGGAGATTTTATTCCGAAGCACTTGAAAACCAACTACGGAATTAAAACTATCATTCCCGATGCTCAGTTCATAGATCAAAATCATCATTTTGTGTCTGCCGAACTTACGCAGGGGATTTTCAGCGATGAAGCTAAATCTTTCTTTTTGAAGCAAATGGAGCTGCTCAAGGCAAAAGGAGCAGAAGGTATCATCCTTGGCTGTACCGAGTTACCGATGCTTATCGAAGCTTCAGATTTTGATCTGCCAATGATCGCGACCACACAACTTCATGCACGAATGGCTGCAGATTTCATCTTTTCTGAAGGTTAACACTTCGAAAGGCTCCTATCTTCACATAAGATTAATAATAAGTTTTTTTTCCAGCGCTCTAAAAGAGCTAAATTTAAGGAAATCAAAAACGTAGATTATGAGCTACTATTTTTCAAAAGTCCTCGACGCTTCATTCGAAGAGGCAATAGATAAGGTAACAAAGGAATTAAAGGAAGAAGGTTTTGGAATCCTAACAGAAATTGATGTAAAGGAAACTTTTAAAAAGAAACTGGATGTGGATTTCAGAAAATACCGGATCCTGGGAGCTTGTAATCCGCAGATGGCGTATAATGCAATCTCTGCGGAAAGCAAGATAGGGACCATGCTGCCCTGTAATGTGATTGTCCAGGAAACCGAAGCCGGGAAAACTGAAGTTTCGGCAGTAGATCCAGTGGCTTCAATGACCGCGATAGAGAATGATGAACTGGGAGGGATAGCACAGGATGTCCGGTCGAAGCTTAAAACTGTGATCGATCGGCTGTCTTAAAAATCCTTGAGTTTTCTTTTAATTTTTTGAATACCTCTATTGTTGAGGGTGGAACTTTTTGACATAAAACTGTTTTAATGGAAACCTGAAAAAAATATAAAACAATAATTTCTAAACATATTCTGGTAAATCAGCCCCTGCACAATTATGGATCAAAAATTAATTATAGATAACATTGTTAAGCAAAAAAAGCTTCCGAATTTAAAGTACCAAATAAAGGAAAAGACAGAAATCTTTACACAGAATCTGTTCTATACCCTATTTGACGCAGACACCGCTGTTAAATTAAATATTGAAAAATTGGGTCTCGATTTCGAAGAGCTGGCCGATCTGGTATGCTGGGAACCAAAAAATCCCTGCCGGGATCTGATGGTTTGTCATAAGCGTAATACAGAGTTAATGACACTACCCCTTTCTCCGCTAACCTTTAGGCATTAAATTATCCTTTTAAAGAAGTCTTCGAACTTTTTGGACAACAAATGCTTAAGCACCGTAATATAATATAAAGGCTACATTGATTTTAAGTCCTGCAGGAATGGTTTGGAGCTCCTACAATTTTCCAACCCATTGGCAGGCACAAAACAACAAGAAATTAGCTTTAAAATTGAAAAATCTATGAAAGGCGATAGGAAGTTCAGGAGGGAACAAAAGAAAAAAAGAAAATCTGAAGGGTCCAAAATAACCAAAAAAGATAAATTATATGCTTTTCTCATTATTTCAGGTCTTTTTCTGGCAGCAATATTTATCGTTTTATGGCTTGCGTAATGAACATCCTGGAAAAGATTCCTAAATTTGGTTCAGATTTTAAGAGAGGAATAAGATTGAATGG
>Ga0098069_100373_pt1 | contig 20984 bp, 14 predicted proteins | sample 27_taG_FD_92584 | JGI IMG/M metagenome (GOLD analysis project Ga0098069, IMG submission 92584) | Marine viral communities from Cariaco Basin, Caribbean Sea - 27_WHOI_OMZ | ecosystem: Environmental > Aquatic > Marine > Oceanic | place: Caribbean Sea: Cariaco Basin | collected 2014-11-09
AAAGGAAAGAATAGGTTCTTCCACTGAGCTGTCAAAATGGACAAAGGCTTTTGATGGAATTTCAATAATCAAAGCCTTGAAATTTGAAGAACCGAAATCTACTGTATGCACATGGCAGCAATGGCAACTACAAAAAGGAGGGCATAAATCTGCTACTTTATCATGTGAATAGTCGATATCTAAATTCTGCGTAGCAACCACTGTTACTTCTGAATCAGAAATCACTTGTGAAGTGTCACTATCATTACAGGCTAATAAGTTAAGCCCGAATATATATAGAGATAATATGACAGCGATAATTTTCACACTACAAAGATAAAAAAAAATCAATGCACAGATTGTGCAAAAAGAATAGGAACAGATTTCAAAAGGTTTATCACATAATTTGATAATAATTTCAATTAAAAAATTACCAAGATCTTATACTGAAGAATTAGAACATTGTTTTTTAATAAGCTATTTAATGAAATAGAGAATTATACAAATCCTTCAAATTACTAAGTTACACTTCGAATGAGATAGGAAATATCCCCAAATAATGTTAATTAACATTATTTTCTATTCAAATTTGGCTTTCCAAAAATGTTGTACCTATGTTGTACCCAGTCCATAAAAAAAGGCCTTACATTTCTGTAAAGCCTTGTCATTGCTAGTAGCGGGAACTGGACTCGAACCAGTGACCTTCGGGTTATGAGCCCGACGAGCTACCTACTGCTCTATCCCGCGATATCGACTGCAAATATAAGACACTTTTTAAGTTTCAACAAGGGTTTTTCAATAAAAATTTAAAGAAAAAATTAGAAGGTTATTGGGAAGCTGAATATCAGTAAATTAAAACTAAAAATTATTGTTCTATACTATTCGCCTCGAAAGATTGAAGCTCATTATCACTGAAAGAAACCGTAAATTCAATAGGATTACAGCAATTCTCACAGTCCTCAATATAAGTTTGCCGGTTTACAGAAGGATCCAGTAAGACAGAAATCTCTTCCCAGCAATATGGGCATTGAAAAAAATGTTCAAACATAAGCTATAATTCAATATTCAACAATTGGCCGGTGAGTTGTAGCAACTCTAACTCGGCGATCTTAGCATCATACTTAGCAAGATTTAAACTGGTTCTAGCGTCTAATAAGTTCACCTGCGCCTGCCTGAATTCAATAGAAGTAATTCTTCCGAGATTAAATTGCTCCTGGGAACGCTCAAAATTATCCTGATTGGTAGCTACGTTCTCTTCCTGGACTTTATAGATATACAACCTGTTTTCATAATTCCCAAGCGCATTGGCAATGTCTCTTCTAATTCCAAGTGCCACCTGCTTTTTTCGTAATTCCTGGTTTTCGTAGTTTATTTTTGCATTCTGTACCTGTACGCTGGTAGTTCCTCCATCAAAAAGGTTCCAGTTTAAACTTACTCCGCCCGAAATCCCATCGGTAGTTTGTCTACTTCCCGGAAAGAACGCTGTTGCAGCACTTCTATTATAATTCCAGCCATAAGAACCGCTAAGATCTATAGTGCGTAAATACCCCGATTTACTTATTTTAATATCATAAGCTGTAATTGCCATGTTTCTATCAAGCTGAAGTAAAGATACATTATTCGCTTCAGCATCCATAATAAAGGCTTCTAACTGTAATTTTGGAATAAAATTCACCGTAGTATCTACCGTAAAATCTTTAGCGGTAATTTGGCGATCCAGCAAAACGTTTAAATCCCTTTTGGTATTATTAAGTTGCTGTCGTGTTTGCAGCAGGTTAACACTATCATTATTAACATCTACCCTGGCATTAAGAACTACCAGATTATTAGTCTGACCGTAATCGAATTGATATTGCGCCCCGGTTACACGATCTTTTGAAGTTTCTAAAACATCTTCTAATACTTCTACATTTTCGGTAAGTCGTGCTATTTCATAATACACCGTCATTAGTTGCAGCATCGTATTTTCTATAGTTTCCCTGGCCTGTAATTTAGAAAGATCATATTGCTCTTTTAAGCTTTTATAATTATAAAACCTTCCTAAGCCATCAAATAGCGTATAGTTTAAATTCACCGAAGCATTATAAGAGTTACTCTCTATGCCTTGTTGATCCAAAGCCTCACCGTTTTCGGGTTCGGTTAACCTATCGTTCAAATCGTAATTTGCACCCGCTCTTCCCGTAACCGATGGTAAATAGCCGGAATTAAGAATTCCCTGGTTATTTTCGGCGATTTCAACTTCATTTTCGGCTATTTCAATTCCGTAATTACGTTCTAAAGCAAGCGCTATGGCTTCTTCCTTGGTTATTACTTCTTCCTCTTCCTGGGCAAAAACATTACCCATAAAAAAAATAGCGATCACAAGTATTAACTTACCCGATCTCTCCATGTGCTTTTTCTTCTTTTTGTTCCTTTATAGCTCTTTCTACCTCTTCATTTGACACCCTGTTTCCGCTGGCAAGCCATTTACTACCTACTTTAATATTATTACTAATAGATAGCAGTAAGGGCAATAGAAGTAGGGTTAAAACAGTAGCAATGGCGATTCCGTAAGAAATAGAGATTGCCATGGGTTTTAAAAATTGTGCCTGCCTGCTTTTTTCTAAAAGCAACGGAGCCATTCCTGCTATAGTGGTAAGGGAAGTAAGGAAAATAGCTCTAAATCTCTCACGGCCGGCTTCATAAAGTGCATTTTCAAACTTCATTCCATCTCGTAAATTTCCGTTGAATTTACTAATGAGTACCAACCCATCATTTACCATAATTCCTACCAGGGCAATAATTCCTAAAGCTGAAAGCACATTAACCGGAAAGTCGTGAATCCAGTGACCCCAGGCTACTCCTATAATACTGAAAGGAATCATGATCATTAATAATAACGGCTGACTATAACTTCTAAAAGTAAAGGCTATAACCGCATAAATTAGAAATAAAACAACCGGTAAAACTCCTTCTGCGGAATTGGCAAATTTATTCGCCTCCCGGTTTTGTCCTTCATAAGAAACCGACAAACTGGGATATTTTGATAATAGTTCTGGCATAACGTTGCTCCTGATGTCTGCAAGAATTTCGGTGGAACTTCCGTTAGGATCTTCCATATCTGCGCTAACCCTAATTTCTCGCAGTCCATTCAAATGACTTATAGACTCGGTTCCTCTAACAATTTCATAATTAGCAATTTCATCGAATGGTACCCGATTGCCAGCTGGTGTGGTTAATCGCATATCATCTAAATCGTTAATAGAAGAACGGTTTTCAAGATCGTAACGCACCCAAACCCTAATTTCATCCTGGCCACGTTGAAAACGCTGAACCGGAGTTCCAAAAAATCCATTTCTTACCTGGCGCATTACTTCGCTAAGATCTAGACCCAGGGCATAAGCGCTCTCTTTTAGTTGGATATTAATCTCTTTTATACCCTGCGGATCATTATCTGTTACATCCTTTAAGAGCGGATTATTTTCGAAATTTTCTTTTAATTCTTCTTTCGCGGCCTCCAGCTCCTGAAGGTTATTCCCCAGTAAGGACACCGAAACTGGTGCACCGCCAAAATTACCTCCAGAGCCAAAGGTGAGATTCTCTACCCCATAAACAGGACCTACTTCATCTCTAATAGCATTAGTAATTTCGGGTGAACCAAAATCTCTCTCCTCCCCTGGAAGTAAATTTACCTGTAATGAGGCCTTGTTGTTTCCGGGACCAACTCGTTTTATAATATTCTCAACAACATCTTTATCTCCACTCTGTCGCTTACTAAAATCTTCATTTACCCGCCATGCCGCATCTTCCACCATAGAAATAATTGAATCTGTTCGCTCTGGGTTCACTCCTTCGGCCATTAAAAGATCTATACTTACCCGGTCACTGGCAATACTCGGGAATAAAGTTACCCTAATCCAGTTTCCGCCTATCGCACCAACAGTAAGAATTAAAACCGCCATCAAAATACCCAAAGAGAGCATTTGCTGTCTTAGTACAAATCTTAATATTGGGCTGTAAAATTTATCTCTAAAAAAACTCATAGCCTTATCCCCGGCACGGTTTACTACTCGCATTTTAATGAAGAGCTTGGCTAAACCTTTTTTCTTTTTATCTTCTTCCGGATTTCTGGCCTGCAATGCTTTAGAATGCGCAATATGCGCCGGAAGAATTATAAGTGCTTCCACTAGAGAAACTACCAATGTTAGGATAACCACCGTAGATACTTCCCCAAAGAATTCTCCTATTCTACTATCTAAAAACAAAAAGGTAGAAAATGCTAAAACCGTGGTTAGAATTGCAGAAATAATTGGCGGAATTACTTCCATAGTGCCATCTAAAGCAGCCTGAACCGGAGATTTCCCCATTTCATAATGCTGATAGATATTTTCCCCTATTACAATTCCATCATCTACCAGGATACCAATTACAATGATCATCCCGAATAAAGAAAGTACATTTATAGTTACCCCAAACTGCCCGGCAAATATAAACATCCCCAAAAAGGCAATTGGCAGTCCAAAAGCCACCCAGAATGCCAGTCTTGTATTAAGGAATATCGATAGGAACAGTAAAACAAGAACGATTCCCATTGCTCCATTTTCAAGTAGCAATTGAGTTCGCTGACTTAAAGTAATAGAGGAATCTGAAACAACGTTTAGCTGAATATTACTACTTTCTGCATTGTAATCTTTTATATACTCCTTTACCTTCTTTGCCGCCGATAAAAGATCTTCATTATTAGTATTGCTTATGGCAACATTTACCGCAATATTTCCGTTGAAATAAGAGGAATTGGAGGTTTCCCCAAATTGATCCCGAACTTCGGCAATATCGCTTAAACGCGTAGTTTGTCCTGTGGCCGAAGACCTTATCACAAGGTCGTTTAAAGCATCTGCGTAGTAACTTCTGCTATTTGCCCGTATCAGGTAATCTTCAGCTTCAGTTTTTATAGTTCCACCGGTACTTAAAATATTTGCCGCCCCAACAGTTCTGGCTACTTCTTCAAAAGTTAGATTATAAGCTAAAAGATCGTCCTGGCTAACGGCTATTTCTATTTCTTCCTCGGGAAATCCAGAAATCTCAATTTGCGAAATCCCATCCAGCTGCCTTAGATCATTTTCAATTTGCTCGCTAATACGTTTAAGAGTAACTAATGGAACACCATCTCCGCTAATGGCAAAACTTATAGACGGCCGCACCCTTTCCTGTTTTGAAACTACAAGCGGTTCCATCCCACCGGGAAAAGTGGGCACACGATCTACTGCGTTTTTCACCTCAGTGAGCATTACATCTATATTCTCGTCCTGCTCAATTTCTACAGTAATAGAACCACCGCTTTCCCGGGCTGTTGAAGTTACCCGGTCTATCCCTACCAGACCTTTTAGGTTATCTTCTATTTTAAGAATAATCCCTTCCTCAATCTCCTCTGGAGCCGAACCAGGATAGTTTACATTTATATTGATAATACGGGAGTCTTCGAGAGGAAAGAAAGAAGAATTTAAACTAAAAACCCCTACGATACCAAAAATTACAAACGCGAGGATCACTACATTTACGGCAACCTCATATTTTATAAAATAACTGATTAATTTTCTCAAAGTTCCTCGGCTTTAGCAGTGTCCTTTTTGTTTTGAATCTGCACTTTCATTCCAGGGTAAGCACCAGGAACAGGAGCAGAAACCATCTTCTCACCATCTTCCAGGCCTTTTATCACCACTTTATTGCTCGAAAAATAAACAGGATCAATCTCTTCTAAAACCAGGGTGCTATCTTTTACTATGTACACTTTAGAACGATCTATTAGAAGTTCTCTGGGAATTTCTATCGCATTCTCTTCATCCCGGGCATCTAATTTTGCTTCCAGGTACATTCCTTCCCTAATCTCTGGATTTTCAATCCTAATAAAAACCTGAATGGTTTGTGAAGCACGATCTACCCTGGCGTTTATTCGGCTTACCTTACCTGTGTAAGTTTGATTGCCATCAAGATCTTGCAAAGCAACATCTTCCCCAATTTTTAATAGATCTGAAAACTTTTTTGCCACGGCAACTTCGAGTTCATATACCGAAGGGTCTATAAATTCTCCAAGTTTCTGGCCCGGCCTAACTAGGGTACCTAAATTCACAGCAGCTTCGGTCAAAACTCCATCAAAGGGTGCTACGATATTAAACTTTCGAAGGCGTTCTTCCAGGTTTTTGATTTCGTAATAAGCCGATTGGATTCCGCGGCCGGTAATAAAATATTTTTCTTATCTGAATCCGGTTCCGGTAATGGTTTTACGGTACTATTTACATCGAAATCATTCAGGTAGTCCTGCCATTTCTGAAATGAATCTGGATAATCTAATCGAAGATCTGGCATAATGGAAGTGATATTATTGAATAATTCACTTTTAGCCGAACGCACACCGGCTGCGTATTCTTCTGAATTTATACTTAAAAGTACCTGCCCCCGTTTATAACGTTGCCCCGGTCTAAAATCTTTACTGCTTCGCTGAAAAATCCCCTGTACTTCAGAAAAAAGCTCCAGTTTTTTGAGTGCCGTTACATTCCCATTAGCGGGCACAACAATAGGCACATTGCGATTTTCTACCGTTTCTACAAATACATTTTTTACAACTTTGCTCTTTTCCGGTACTTCTTTTACATTACTATCAATAATGGCCTTTGCACCAAAAGCAGCCAAAACAATGAGTAATACTCCAATAAAAGAAAGAATGATTTTGCGTTTATCCATGCTTGTAGGACACCTTTATGGCGATTTGGTTTAATCTGAAATTAAAATTTTATAATATCTATTCTAAACCATCTAAACGCTCCTGGATATCTTCCCATTCCTGCATCAGGGAATTCAGTTCTTTCTTTTTGGTTTTATACTTATCTAAATACCCTGGTTTCGCCACAACTTCATCATAACTCGTAGCTAATTCCATATCACGTGCTTCCAGATCTTTCTCCAGCTTGGTGATTTTAGATTCAGTATTACTAAGTTTATTTTTTAAAGATTTCACCTTCTTTTGGTCTTTGTAGGCTTTTTTATTGGTAGAGCCGGCAGCGTCTTTTTGTACTTTAGCCGCTTTTTCCTTTTTCTCTACACTACGCATATCTTCCAGCTTGCGCTGCTCTAAGAAGTAATTAATATCTCCCAGATATTCCTTGATCTTCGTATCCTTAAATTCGTAAACCTTATTGGTTAGATTTTGCAGGAAATCCCTATCGTGGGAAACAATTATTAAAGTACCCTCAAACCTATTTAATGCCTCCTTTAAAACGTTTTTAGATTTAATATCGAGGTGGTTGGTAGGCTCATCCATAATAAGCACGTTAAAGGGCTGTAGCATTAGTTTACAGAGCGCTAACCGGTTTCTTTCACCACCCGACAGGACTTTTACCTTTTTATCTACTTCATCTCCTCTAAAAAGGAAAGAACCCAACATATCCCGAACCTTGCTCCGGTTCTTTTCGTTGGCAGCATCGATCATAATCTCGTGCACTGTTTTTTCACCATCCAGGTAATCTGCCTGGTTTTGCGCAAAATAACCCAGCTGCACATTATGGCCCAGCTTTAAATTCCCTTCATGAGAAATTTCATCAATTATAATCTTCGCTAGCGTGGTTTTACCCTGTCCGTTTTGACCTACAAAAGCAATTTTACTACCCCGTTCTATTAAAAGATCAATTCCTTTTAAAACCTGGTTATCCCCATAGGCCTTGCCAATATTTTCGGCTTCAATTACTACTTTTCCGGGTTGAATGGAAAGCGGAAAACTCACATTCATCACCGCATTATCGTCTTCATCTACCTCTATGCGATTTATCTTATCCAGTTTTTTGATAAGCGATTGCGCCATAGAAGCTTTTGAAGCTTTTGCACGGAACTTTTCAATAAGCTTTTCTGTAGTTTCAATTTCCTTTTGCTGATTCTTCTGTGCGGCGAGTTGTTGTTCTCTTAATTCTTCCCTAAGCACAAGGTACTTTGAATAAGGTTTATTGAAATCATAAATCTGACCAAGTGAAATTTCTATGGTTCTATTGGTCACATTATCCAGGAACATTTTATCGTGAGAAACAATTACCACACAACCCGAATAATTATTAAGGAAGTTCTCCAGCCAGATAATACTTTCAATATCCAGGTGGTTGGTAGGCTCATCCAGCAAAAGAATGTCATTATCTTGAAGTAAAAGTTTTGCAAGTTCTATTCTCATTCTCCAACCTCCCGAGAAAGTTTCGGTAAGTTTATCAAATTGCTCTCGCTGAAAACCAAGCCCTAATAATACCTTTTCGGTATCGCCTTCATAATTATAACCGCCAATTATCTCGTAGGTATGTGTAATCTCACTTAAATCCTGAATAAGCTGAGTATACGATTCACTTTCGTAATCTGTTCTTGTAGCTAATTGATGGTTAATATCATCTATTTGCTTTTCAAGTTTTTTTATTTCCTCAAAGGCCTGTTGCGCTTCTTCTAAAACAGTTCGGCCCTGTTCAAAATCAATATCCTGCTTTAAAAAACCAATATTCAGTTCTTTATCTCTGGCGATTTGGCCTTCGTCATACTCTTGTTCTCTGGCAAGTATTTTAAGCATTGTAGATTTACCGGCACCATTCTTTCCAATTAAACCCACACGATCTCCCGCTCCAAGTCTAAAGGTTATTTCTTCAAAAAGATATTCTCCGCCAAAAGAAACAGAGAGGTTATGAATATTAAGCATTTGTATATTTTATTTTTGCAAATATGCCTAAATTTACAATGTGAAAAAAATATGTTCACGCTCAATCTACAGACTTACAAAAACTTATAACTCCCTGAAAACCAATTATGAATTTTTTAAAAGGAACTAAACTTTATAGTATTCTTACTGGAACCTGCCCGGTGTGCCACGAAGAAAGCATGTATAAGGAAAGTAATCCCTATATATTGAACCGCGTTTTTGATATGCACGAGCACTGTTCTAACTGCGGCACTAAGTATAAAATAGAACCTTCGTTCTTTTTTGGAGCTATGTATGTAAGTTATGCCGTTGGAATTGCTTTTGCCGTTGCCGCCTTTGTAATCGCCTATTTTTTTCTTGGCGGTGGCTTAATGACCTCATTTTGGGTTATTATAGGAACCCTGGTAGTTTTTATGCCCCTAATTATAAGATTATCGCGTAATATTTGGATCAATTTCTTTCTACACTATAAACCAAGTGCCGGTAAGAATTAAGCAGAAAATGCTTTTTACTCGATAATCGAGATTTAATGCTTCAAGGCTCGTCTCGAAATTAAAAATATTATTCCTATGACTGCTTTGGGTGCTTGCTTCGAGTTAGTTTACTGAATCTTTGCAAATCTATTTCAGACGGAAGCTGAACATCGTTTTCTGCTAACTCAACGAGTTGTTCTGAAACCGAAGGTGAAATAAGTACGCCTCTACTTCCAAAACCATTACAGCAGTAAAGATTTTTATATTCTGGATGCCTTCCCAACATTGGCTTTCTATCCTTACTGGCAGGCCTAATTCCGGCTGACTGATCTACTATTTCAAACTTGCAATTAATCAATTTTGCTAATTTGTTTTCAAGTTCTTCCCTGGCCTCTTCACTGGGCTGAGGATCTTTATCCTGGTTATTATAGGTTGCCCCCACTTTATATAAATTATTCCCTAGCGGAATAATAAAAACCGATGATTTTACGGCTTCCTCAAGCTGCAATTCTTCAGAATAAATGGTGAGGTATTCTCCTTTATTTCCGCGCAGCGGAAGATAATTAAAGAAAGGATTATGTTGCATTCCAAAACCTTCGCAAAAGATAATTTTCCTTGCTGAAATATCTTTATAGCTTACCGAATCTTCACTAATTTGAAGTTCATTGTAATCAAATCTTTCAAATTTGATTTTATCCTCATTTTTTAAATAATTCCGGTATTCACTTATTAAAACATCGGTATCAATAACGCCGGTTTGACGGACTCTTCCAAATGAGAATTCCGAGGGAATACAGACATTAATTTCTTTAACCAGATCGGTATCTAAATATTCTGAAAGTAATGGTTTGTCTGCCGCCTCAAACCAGTTATTTTGTTCTTCAGCAGAAAAGAATTTTCTATAAATATCTATTGGATAAACGATCTTGGCCTGTAATTTTGCTTCCAATTCCTTATAAAAAGGAATCGCAACCTTCATATGCTCATTCGCATTCCAGGCTAACGTAAACCGTTTAAGAATTACAGGATTGAACAATCCTCCTGCAACAAGAGAAGACTTTTGAGAATTGTCTTCAAAAACTACAAATTGCTTATTTCTTTTCTCCAGGTTACGGCTTATTGCAATTCCGCTTAAACCTAATCCAACTACTATATAATCTAACATAGCCCAAAAATATAAAATTATAGTCAAATAAACTTTTGCAATGAATCTTCAAGAAATAGCTTAGAATACTTAAAATTGGTTAATCCCTAAAAAGAAAAAAGCGCCCTATTGGGACGCTTTTCTATATTTTTTGAAACCTACAGGAATTAGTAATTCCACATATCAAGTTCAAAGTTTCGGATTTGTTCTTTGATACGTTGCGCTTCAAGAAGCTCCATAAAAGCATTATCTACAATATATTCATCTACTTCACGATCTCCATACACGTTATCCTCTTTATAGATCATTGCATCAAATCTTCTTGAATTCAGCAAATGATCAAAAGTGACTGTTTGCGCAGAGCTACTTCCGGTAAAGGCTTTGTTTTCGTGTAAAATTTCCCTGGCATCAGGGAACCAGATCCAAAAGAGCTCAACTAGATCTGTTTGACCAGAATCGATAAAGTTAACATCTGGAGCAACGGGTGCTATTCCTAAAAGACGATATTTCATCTCGGCCTGGCGTTTATCAAAATACCACATTCCACGAATATGATATTCAGCAATATCAGCAGCACCAAGATCTCTACGATCAATAAATTGAGCATCTACTTCCTCTCCGGCGTTATACTGCTCGATACCAAGATCTGTAGTATCAACTTTAGATATGGTAGCCTGAATATCTTTTAAAGTACGTTTTTCAGTAAAATAAGAATCGGCATAGATATTTTTAATTTTTCCGCTTTTAATAGCAGAAACTAAAACATCATAAAGTGCACGGCGATTATTCCCAATATTATTGGTATCTATTGGATAATACAATGGGAAATTTACTCTTTCATCAAGATCAATTTTCTCCCATACGTTTTTAGACCATAACACGTCGCGATCTTCAATGTATCCATATTCAAGTGGCTTATCGTTAATGTCACTTTGAATCTGGGCTTCGGTTTTTTTACCAATTTCCTCGGGGCTATTGGCATTTAAAATATTTGCCTGCCCATAAGATGCTACCGTAAAAACCAACACCGAAGCATTCAATAAAAATCCTCTCCAACTCATCTTCTAAATTTTATTAGTTTGTCAACTCAACAATAACAGGAGCTACCTTTTTCAGCTTGTAACTTGAGTTACCAGCGATTCCAGCCTGAATATCAAAAATGGTAACAGTTTCACCTCTACCAGCTCTTCTAAGGGCTGCTTTAGCATTGCTATCTAATTTATTTCCACTAACCCTTATAGTAGGTTGTCCCGGAACTTTTAAACTAAATCCTGAAACATTAAGATCAAGATTAAAGTCAAAGTCTGGAAGGCTTGCACTAATAGTAGAGATTTCTAAACTATTGCGTTGCATTTTAACCGTACCGTCTTCACCTCTTACGGTTCCTACCGGGGTTGGAATATCTTTTATTCTAAAGGTTGAACTAGAAGGATAACTTTCCCCATCTATAGTCCCTGTTACATTAATTTTTACTTCCCTAGCCTGTAAATTTGTTACGTTCATAACATAACTGCTGCCGGATCTTCTGGATAGTCCAGGAGCAGAAGCATTTACATTATTATCAGGTACACCTGCCATAGAAATAGTCAATGGATTTTCGACACCACGATAAAGCACATTCATTTTATCAGCAGAAATGGTGGCGGCATTTGGTTTAGGAATTACTGAGAACTCCTGATCTACTGGAACATCAACAGGCTCCCCATCTTGCATAAAGACAAGTTTACCTTTGATTGAATGTTGACCAGCATTCCCAGCAGGAACATTTAATACTACCTTACCTCCTTCTATAGAATATTCTGAATCGCTAAGCGGTCTTCCGTCAAGACTTAATTCTACCTTATTTGGTTTGGTGGTAGCATCAGTCCTTCCCAAAACAATAGCACCATTAAATTTTTCCCCTTGATAGAAAGCTGACTTTGAAGCTTCTAACAATGTGCTATAATTTTTCATAGCAACTTCGTTTTGTAGTTGCCCTTCAAGCATTGCAGACAAAATATTATTCTCTGTTGTTCTAATATCAGACTGGATTTGCGTTAATTTTGTAAGTGAAGCAATTAACGGAAATCCCTGATAGTTGTACATCAACCATGGTTTAGTTACATTTTCGTTATTAGTTACTTCTTCCGTAGAAAAATCGTTAGCTACTTTACTTCTAATTTGTGGAAATCTATCTCCTAAAACAGCAAGCACTTCATTTCTATAATTATCTATTGCAGCCACAAATTCTTCTCCTCTTGGAGATACTCTACCACTTGCAAAAAACAAGTTATCAAGTTTATCGGCGCGATCCATAGACTCATAGTTGGTCTTTTCCTCACCTTCAAAATCGGCTAATAATTCATCTTTAAGATTACCTACAGTAGTATACAAATTATCAGAAAGCGTACTAATTTGTTCCGCTTTAGCTTTTAATTCTTCGTATTTTGCAGGTTGTTCTTCGGCTTTGGTGGCTAAACCTGCCATTGCCATATCGTTACGTTGAGATGTGGTCGCATTAGATTCCTCAAGGTCTTCATTCATTTGACCAAAGGCTGTTAATACTTCCTTAGACATATTTAGTGCCATCATCGCGATGAATACCAAATACATCAGGTTAATCATCTTCTGTCTTGGTGTTTGTTTTCCAGACGCCATGTGCTAATTAGTTTTGTTCTTTAATAATTTAGGTTTTCAGGGTAATGCAGTAACTAATTAGTCGCCATGCTAGGCTTACCATTCATAGCAGTAAGCATACCACCATAAACTCCATTTAAAGAGGAAAGGTTAGCAGCAAGCGATCCCATTTCCTGGTTCAACTTCCCGGCATTCTTTGCAACCTCCTGGTTAATCTCTGCCTGGCGAGAAGCCGATTCTACCTGAGCCTTATAAATATTATTTAAAGTCTCCATTTGAGTCGCAGCGGTAGTAAGTTCTTCGCTGTATTTCTTTTGAGAAGCCATTGCATCTACGGTTGGAGCAATTCCTTTTGCTGCTCCTTCAAAATTACGAATGCTATCTCCAAGACTATGCATTAAATTTGCATCTATTTTAGCTTCTTTAAGCATTTCATCTAATTTCTTAGAAAGTTGGCCCTGAGTTTCTTTATCTTCCTCAATTACTGTTGCGCTACGGCGAGTTCCCTGCCCACCGGCTAATTCAGGGTAAACTAAAGACCAGTCAAGATCGTCGTCTGTTGGTTCAAAAGCAGAGTATGCGAATACAAAAGCTTCTACTACAAGACCTGCAATAAGCATAGGGTTTGCAAATGGCCAGTGCATAATTTTAAAAAGTGCACCTAATATTACAACTGATGCACCTAAACCGTACACCATGTTAGTTATTCTCTTAGTTGAATTTGATTTTGCCATAATAATAAAATAGATTTAGATTTTCTACTGGTTAAATAGGTTGTTAATTATCTGTTAGGTTGATTTAGGGTAACATCTGTTCCGAGGTAATCCTGAACTGTTCTAAAGCCAATGTAGCTTCTTGCTGAATCTGCATATTCGTAATCTCTTGAGCTCACCTGAAGGAAATAAGCAACATCCTTCCAGGAACCTCCACGAACTACTTTTCGCATATCGTCAGGATTATTTACGGTTGGGTTCATTGAAGACATATATTCGTAAGATGCTGGATCGTAAGAAGAATTAACCCATTCCCCAACATTTCCGGCCATATTGTATAAGCCATAATCGTTAGGATCGTAAGATTTTGCTTCTACCGTGTATAAAGCCTGATCTGCCGCATAATCACCTCTTAAAGGTTTAAAGTTAGCCATAAAGCATCCACGATCATTTTTAGCATAAGGACCACCCCAAGGGTATGTAGCTCCTTCTAAACCACCACGGGCAGCATATTCCCATTCACCCTCGGTTGGTAAACGGTAAGAAGGCACATTGTGATCTCCCTTTTCTCTTCGGTAGTAATTATGATATAAGGTTCTCCATTGCGCAAAGGCTCTGGCTTGTCTCCAGGTAACTCCTACAACCGGATAATCATCAAAAGCACTATGCCAAAAATAATCGTTGTGCATAGGCTCGTTATAAGAATAGTTAAAATCCCTAATCCAAACAGTTGTATCTGGATAAACCGGAATCTCTTCTCTTTTTATAAAATTACTTCTATTACCCTGCTCTTTAGCAGCACCCTGAACATCCATCCAGGTATAAGTGAATTTCAATTTATCAACGTCAATAGTACGTTGCCCGTTATATACCTCCTCCATTGGAATGTACATCATATCCATTACTTCGGCATAATATACATCTGGATAGTTTTCGGTATCCCAAATGATATCGATGTCTTTATTCAGGCGCCGATTTTCGTAAGTATCTGAAGCTCCACCCTGGCCATAAGTATTCAACATGTATTCTTCATACGGTGTCATATCGGCTTCATCGGTGTCTAAAAATGCATATTCACCAATTCCGTCAGAACCCTCTGTTTCACCCATATTTTCGGCCATAATAGCCAATTCGGTTCTAACAATAGAATCTTTCACATAGTCAACAAACTGGCGATATTCGGCATTGGTAATTTCGGTTTCATCCATATAGAAAGAACGCACGGTCACCGTTTTTGGGGGCGCATTACGTTGGCCTGCGATATCATCGTCAGACTTACCCATAATAAAAGCACCTCCGGGAATTAATGTCATCCCTAAAGGTTTCTCCGGATTCCACTTCTCCCCTTTCGCACCAACCAGCTGTCCACGATCTCCACGCCCACAGCTTGAAAGCAAGGCTAGAACAGCTATTAGCGAAATAAATTTCTTCATAGTATTTCTTAGGTTAAGACATCTCAATTTACGGCAGTAAACCTATCTAATTATTTTTTAAAAAACAATAATTTGGGTAAAAATACAGTAAATCAAATTAATGCATGAATTTATTTTAAACTTCGTTTTTTCTTTTTGCTTTGTACCATCTTTCAGGAATCACCTGATTGCAGGCCTCTAAATAATCTTCTTCGCTGCAAGGTAATAACGTACTTCTTTTCAGTTTAGTATCTACGTGTGCAAGAAACGGAATTTCTATCCACCACCTACCACTTACGGGACTTTTGTAGAATACTAAAATCTCATCGTCTATGGGCACCTGATACTTTATAAACTCTTTTTTTGCCGAAATAGTATTTTCATTAGTACGGTAATTTATACCTTCAGCAAAATACCACATCATTTGTGCCATTAACATAGCTCCTAAATTCCCGAATTTAAGATTATCATATTCGTAAATCCCAAAAGAGCTCACTTTGTCACTAATCCCGGCGTATCGAGCAAGTGCGCATATTTCTTTCCCGTCAAATCCGTTAGGCGAAGCAATATCTCTTGAGCCAGAAGAAGACGCACTAATGGCGGCTAAATCTATAGCTACCATATTTGCATCACGCATTACCGGCTCTACCAATTTGAAATTATTACTCACCTCACCTAAACGATATGTATCGAAAAAGAGACGTTCCATCAGCTCTATTTCGTCTTGCGAGTTAAAATAAGTTTGATAACCAACATTCGAATAATTAAACAAATTATAGGGTTGATTCACCACTATTTTACTAATGTAAGACCTGTTACTAATCGGGCTTTCGGCATCTCCCAAATCAAAACGGCTATCTATATTTACAAGATTTACCATTTGGTCTAAAGTGTCGTAAGCACGGTATTGTGCGTAAACCAAATCCTGACTTCCGCCTAATAGTACGGGAATCACATCTTTTTTCACTAATTGCGCCACCAGGGTTTGCACCGCAAAATAAGTATCTTCTACGGTTTCTCCTTTTTCAATATCCCCGAGATCGGCAATATTAACGTGCCAGTTTCCGGGAAATAAACTATAAAAAGCCTTTCTCACATCAACAAAATCAAGAAAGTCTATTTCTTCACCAAGTCGGTTTTCTTTAATACCAACAATGGCCATTTGTACACCTTCCAGGTCTGGCAAACCTTGAGCAATAGTATGTTTCTTAACTGAATTTCCAAGGGAATGTTCACCAAAACCGGCAATTTCTCTTAGCAAATCTTCAGAAAGGGGACTCAGAAAATCTAAATCCATATATTATTTCTTCTTTTTGGTAGTGGTTTTCTTTTTCGCAGTCGTCTTCTTAGCTGCAGTTTTCTTTTTAGCCGGAGCTTTCTTTTTGGTGGTTTTTTTCTTCTTTTTAGACTTTTCCTCTAAAATCTCCTGCACCTCCTGTAAAGTTAAATTCTCGGCATCTGTGGTTTTTGGCAATTCAATTTTAGTCTTGCCTTTTATGATATTAAATCTACCCCAACGTGCTTTTTCAACTCTAATTCCTTCTTCTTCCCAATTGTGGATTAACTTCTCACGCTCCTTACGTTTTTTATCCTCAATTAGCGTTTCAATATCTTCAATAGAAAGATTATCAAAATCGTATTTCTTATTGACATTTATAAAAATACCATTCCATTTTAGGAAAGGACCAAAACGACCTACACCCTTTTGTACCGGCATATCTTCGTAATGATGAATTGGCGCATCTGCCTTTTCCTTTTCCTTTATCAACTCCATTGCACGTTCAAAATCTACGTTTAAAGGATCTTCGCCTTTTTCAAGAGAAACATATTTTTTACCAAATTTCACATAAGGACCAAAACGGCCATTATTCACCTCAACTTTTTCATCTTTATACTCTCCTAACTCCTTCGGAAGTTGAAAAAGATCCATCGCTTCTTCATAAGTAACCGAATCTAAAGTTTGGTCTGGACCAAGGCTGGCAAATTTTGGTTTCTCATCGTCCTCTACCGAACCAATTTGAACCATAGGTCCAAATTTTCCTAAACGAACACTTACAGGTTTACCGGTTTCCGGATCTTCACCCAAAATTCTTTCCCCAACTTCCCTGTCGGCATTTTTGGCAACATCTACAACCTGCGGATGAAAGTCTTCGTAGAATTCTTTCATCATATGCGTCCACTCTTCATTTCCTTCCGCGATATCATCAAAACTTTGTTCAACCCTAGCGGTAAAATTATAATCAAGAATGTTTGAAAAATGATTCACAAGAAAATCGTTCACCACCATACCTACGGCAGTTGGCACTAATTTCCCTTTATCACTTCCAACGGTTTCAGTTAATTTATTTTCTTTAATATCAGAGCCCTTCAGTACAAATTGCAAATATTCACGCTCTGTACCATCTACCGATCCTTTTTCGATATAATTCCTGTTCTGAATAGTAGAAATTGTAGGCGCATAGGTAGAGGGACGACCAATTCCCAATTCTTCCAGTTTCTTCACTAAAGAAGCTTCTGTATATCTATAAGGCGGCCTGTTAAATCGTTCGGTTGCGGTAATATATTTATTGTTAAGCGGCTGATTTTCCTTTAAAGCCGGTAACATTCCGTTTTGCTCTTCTGCATCTTCATCGTCGTCTGTACCTTCTAAATAAACTTTTAAGAAACCATCAAACTTCAAAACCTCCCCATTTGCAGTAAACTGCTTATCGTGTTTAGAAGCTTCAATTTTCACATTGGTACGCTCTAATTGCGCTTCACTCATTTGCGAAGCGATAGCCCGCTTCCAAATCAACTCATATAAGCGTTGTTCGTCACGATCTGCTCTTACCGAATGATTAGCAAAATTAGTTGGCCTAATCGCCTCGTGAGCCTCCTGTGCACCTTTAGTCTTTCCTTTAAACTGCCTTGATTTAGCGTATTTATCTCCGTAAGCTTTTAAAATTTCTTCTTTAGCACCTTTTCTTGCATCTTCTGAAAGGTTAACAGAATCTGTTCTCATATAAGTAATATGACCGGCTTCGTATAAACGCTGCGCCATCGTCATGGTTTTACTTACTGAAAAATACAACTTCCTTGCAGCTTCCTGTTGTAAAGTTGAAGTGGTAAACGGTGGTGCCGGAGATTTTTTTGCAGGTTTTGTAGTAAGTTCTGCTACTTTAAAATCTGCCCCCAGGTTTTGCTGAAGAAATGCCTCAGCTTCTTTCCTGGAATCGAAGTTCTTTGGAATTTTAGCTTTAAAAGATTTACCATCTTCTGTAGCAAATTCAGCGTCTATTCTAAAGGAAGCTTCCGCAGTAAAATTTTGAATTTCTCGTTCTCTTTCTACAATAAGTCTCACTGAAACAGATTGTACTCTTCCGGCAGAAAGACCTCCTTTTACTTTTCGCCATAAAACCGGTGAAAGCTCGTATCCTACCAACCTGTCTAAAACCCTACGCGCTTGTTGGGCATTTACCAGGTTATAATTAATTCCTCTTGGATTATCAATTGCTTTAAGAATAGCCAATTTAGTGATCTCGTGAAAAACAATTCTTTTTGTTTTTTCATCTTTAAGATTTAGCTCCTCTGCAAGGTGCCAGGCAATAGCTTCTCCCTCCCGGTCTTCATCACTTGCCAACCAAACCATTTCTGCATCTTTGGCGAAACCTTTTAGTTTTCTAACTACATCTTTCTTGTCTTTAGAAACTATATATTTTGGTTTAAAATCGCCATCGGTATCTACACCTAATTCTTTTGTAGGCAAATCGGCTATATGTCCAAAACTGGACGCTACCTTATAATCTTTCCCTAAAAATTTCTCGATGGTTTTTGCCTTGGCAGGGGACTCTACAATCACTAAATTCTTTGCCATAACTCTATTTTTCTAGCTGCAAAAGTATATCAATTTTTTTTTAACAGCCTACAAGATTTTACAAAACAACTACAAATACCTTGTAAAACAGCCGCATTCAAGCCTTCCCGAATAAAAATTATTTTATCTGGAATTTACAAAAAAGCCCCGCGATCTTGCGGGGCATCCTTAAAAAACCAAACAAAATAAAATCAATTGAGGCTAAAAGAACTTAGTAAATTAACCTCATTACCCTTATAAGTATATTGGAAAAGTGTATTATCCCCAACCATTAAGAGCACTTCCTCTAAAGGTATGACGTCATAGGTGTTAATGTCCTGAAAGTGATCTGTTAGTTCCAGGTTGGGGGTATTTTTTGTATCATATATTTTTAAACCGGCGGTACCGTCGCAAACAAACAACCAATCGTCTTTCACGCCCAGTCCGTATGGATTTTCCATTTCATAAGATTTCATTAATTGTGGATTCGACTTATCGGCTACATCTATTACATCAAGTTGGCTCCACTCCTGTCCGCAAGCATTTCCACCACGAATGGTTACATAAGCGATATCATCTTTCACCACCACGGGATCACAACCTAAAATATGACTAAACATAGATTTTAACTGAGGCGCAGCCGGATCTTCTAAACTATAGATATACATCCCGCTAGAACTTCCCAGGTACAGATGATTCTCTTTGTAAAAAATGGTTTCTATATCTCTTCCCACCCATTCACTTTTAATCAACTCCGGATTTCTTAAGCCGGCAATATTGAAAACAGATAATTTATTTTGATCTACCACATACAAATAATCCTCGTTAATATTAAAACGTGCCAAAGAACCACCGGTTCCCGAGCCACCAGCCGAGTTTGCGTCTGAATTACTAAAGAATGCATCTCCCCAAACTGCTTCATTTGCCATTTCAATCTTTCTGGTTTCCATGAGATAACCCATCACAACTTCAGTTTCACTATTAAAATTATCGCTATCTACAAAAGTTGCATTTGCAGGAATACGGCTATTATGATTTGGAAAAACGTTTTTCATTCTCCCTTCCTCCTTAATATTATTCATATCGCCAAGATCGAAAACCACGAGATCCATAGCCGAATTTGCGAACAGCATATTATCTTTTACCGCGATATCTGTATTCAGCGGAATTTCAAGAAATTTAATTTTTACAGGATTTCGATGATCGGTATTGTCTATAATATGAACTCCTTTCTGATCATCATTTATAAACACATAGTCTCCATAGGTGTAGATTTTCCCTGCTTCTGTAATGGATCTTGGTTCAGATATCTTCACCATGGCCCTAAATTCTTCAATAGGCTTTACAATTGGAACCGCCACATTATAAAATTCTCCTCCAGCATCATCTTTTTCGCAAGAAGTAAATAGAGCCATTAAAGCCAGAAGCAGCAGCGTAATAATACAGTAGAAAAATCTCATAATAATCAGGTTGGTTTCTATATAGATGCAACAAACACAAAAAGGTTGCGTAAGAAAATTAAAAAAATTGCTGTCACTTTGTCAGAAGTTCGTTTTACCCTTATCTTTGCATTTCTTAATCCTGAAAAGGAAACTTTGAATTATGGAGAAGACAATAGACGAGAAAAAACAGGGAAACACCCTGGTAATGGAACCTAAGCAGGAAAACAACCGTAAGCTTTTTATTGAAAGTTATGGGTGTGCGATGAATTTTAGCGACAGTGAAATTGTTGCTTCAATCCTTGCTAAAGAAGGTTTTAATACCACGCAAAAACTTGAAGAAGCAGATCTTGTTTTAGTAAACACCTGTTCTATTAGAGAAAAAGCCGAACAAACCGTTCGAAAAAGACTTGAAAAATACAATGCAGTAAAAAAAATAAACCCGGGAATGAAGGTGGGCGTTTTAGGTTGTATGGCCGAGCGTTTAAAAGAGAAATTCCTTGAAGAAGAAAAAATAGTAGATCTTGTAGTTGGGCCAGATGCCTATAAAGATCTACCCAACCTTATAAACGAAGTTGAAGCGGGCCGGGATGCTATAAACGTACTTCTTTCTAAAGAAGAAACCTATGGCGATATTTCTCCCGTGCGCCTACAAACCAATGGAGTTTCAGCCTTTGTTTC
>Ga0098069_100374_pt1 | contig 20959 bp, 13 predicted proteins | sample 27_taG_FD_92584 | JGI IMG/M metagenome (GOLD analysis project Ga0098069, IMG submission 92584) | Marine viral communities from Cariaco Basin, Caribbean Sea - 27_WHOI_OMZ | ecosystem: Environmental > Aquatic > Marine > Oceanic | place: Caribbean Sea: Cariaco Basin | collected 2014-11-09
AGTCTCAAACAGGGAGTTATCATCTACCAACAAAAGGATTCCGGCAATGGGATTTTCGGGTTTATCTTGCAAAACCAGTTCTTTGTAAAAATTACCTCCCTCATCACTGGAAACCACATAAGCTTCCATCCAGGTGTTGGTTTCAGAAAAAACATATATTTCACCAGTTTCAGGTTTAAAATTGCTTTTTACCGCAGAAATTCCGGTAATATTTCCTTCAATTTCTAACTCTTTGGTTTCAGATTCCGGCAACTGAAAATCCTCTGTTTTCACGCAAGAGGAATAAAAAACCAGGAAGATAGTAACCGATATCAATTTAAAATTTCTCATCGCTATAGTTTTAAAATCGCACATAAACCATGGCAAAATAAGAAGCACCGGTGCCATACCAGTATTTAGGAGCAAAAATGGGGGTTTCCCTCTCCTGGTCTTGTTTTAGGGTTCGGTAATTCGCATTTCGGGATTGCTCAAAACCACCGGTTTTATAAAGTTTATCGAAAATATTATTCAAACTTATAAAAAACCCGACAAACTTTCCCTTCACCAGCCAGGATTTTCCACCTATGGCATTTACCAATATATAGTCATTAAATTGTTCTTGTTTTAGAAGTTGTTCGGCAACATTTTCATCGTAACTTAAAATAGGTAGTCCATCGCTGTCATTAAGAAAGTTCGCAGTTCTGGTTAAGGGACTTATATCTAGAAAGGCATGAGAAAAGAAGTTAGCGGTAGTACCGAAAAACCAATAATCAGCATCACGATATTCAAAACCAATTTGCGCGGCTCTCTGCGGACCTCCGGCAATACGGTAATTTTTTAAATAGGAAGTTCCATAATCTACTATCTCATTAAAATCGTCTGAAGTTAAATAGAGTTCTGGATTATTATTGTAGATAAATTGCCCCATTGCTCCCGCCGCCTTCAATTTTATAGCTGAAGTTAATTGCGCTTCAATTCCTATTTCCAGCCCAAGATGCTGTTTATCAATTCCGCTTAAGACCTCCTGAACAAATGCCGTAGTACTGTTTCTACCCAATCCTGAAAGACCATCGGCGTAATAAAAAGAGATTTCAGTAGCTTCTTTAATCTGAGTGTAATAAGCAGAAAACCTGCCTTTAATATGTGGAGACCTATACCGATAACTAAAATCTATATTCTGGATTTGTTCACTTTTTAAACCTTGCACCACCTCATTATTTTGACGAGAATTTGAAAAGGAATTCCGAAGGTTTGGCGGCTTAGTAAACCAGGCCGCATTAAAACCCAATAAATGTTTGGCGGTAAGTTTATAATTTGCTCCAATTTTACCTCCAAAATCGGTAAAACTTAATTGCTCACTTTTACCGAGTGAGTTATCGGGGTAATTCCCATTTTGGAATAATCCATCTCTTTGATAGGAAGTTTGGGAAGCAATAAAAGCCGAATAAAAATCAAGGCGATCGTAATCAAAATTTAATTGTCCAAAAGCCTTAGCGGAACTCGCATAGAACCGAAAATTATATTTGTAAGGCTCATTTTCAGAAACACTTCTATTTGGATTTTGAAGGTCACTTTGGGCCCTGTTTTCTAGAGAGGTTTCCCGGTTACCTTCAGCAAAAAAATCTACATCAAGAAAAGTGTCACCTCCCAGCATATCTTTTATGGATGCGAAATTATGAGAGTTCAAGTACGAAAAAGCAAGTTTTCCATTCAAATCAATATTGTCATTGATTTTAGCTGAAATTATAGAATTCAAATCAAACTTAAGATCATCGCTTCTATCTTCTGCCAGCGCATAAACAGTGTAACCGGCCGCATTGTTCGCGTTATATAACTGCTGCCAATCTAACTGACCATCTTCTTTGAAATCTTGCTGCGCGAGGTAGGCTGCTTCATAATTTGGATTATCTGCGAAGCGCAAATAATAACTGGGTAGTTTTTGATAGTAAGTAGGATCTGGATTGGTGCCTCCCCCAATATAACCCGATTGGTCATTAACTTCAGCCCTCCTGGTTCCACCGAAATCTATCCTTGAATTCCCCATTTTTCCAAATTGAAAAGCGAAATTATTATTGATACTCACTTTTTCTGAAAAGTTCCAAAAATGATTCAACATTAATACCGGCTCTTTTATTTCCCGAACTCGGGAATTCCTAAATTCACCATCCTGGTAGCCCCAGTAAGCATTATATTTTCTTCCTGTTAGTTCGAAAACTTCCTCGGTATTGGGAGAAGATTTTCCACGAATGTTTGGCGTATAAAAACCTGTAAAATTGAGACTGTGTTTTTTATTGAATGTCTTTTCAACCGAAAGGAAAAATGCATTTGCATCGTACAAAGTTCCATCTACATAAGCTTCGTTGGCAAACCTACGGGAAGCCGAAATTGCATAAGCCCAGCCATTATTTAATTCTCCCGAGCCGTAACTTGCCATCAATCTGCCGTTGTAGCTTCTATTAGCCGCTGCAATAGATGCTTTCCCTCCTTTGGCGTATTTTGAAGCCCGCATAATTATATTCGTGGTTCCGGCAAGACCGCCAAAACTTACTTCAGAAGGACTAAGCCCCATGGAAAATACCTGATTGCGTTGCACATCGTTGAGTCCGCCCCAGGCACTCCATTGCGGCCGGCCGGTATAAATCTTATTCATTTCTATACCGTTTATTAAAACCTTCCCATGTTCGCTATCGAGACCACGAGGTCTAAAAAAAGTTTGACTAAAATCGAAAGCAGCCGCATTTAAAAAAACATCACGAGAAGCCTGTAGGAGCCCAGCAAGATTATCTATATGAGCTTCATCCTCATCCAACTCAGCATCAGAAAGACTTATAGTGCTTATTTGACTCGCATAATCGGCTAGAACAGGCTGCATTAAAATAAGTCCGAGATCTTTATTAATTCCCTTTTCGATGATCACCGGGATTCTGAGAAGTTTGTAATCTGGAAGACTTATGCTTAAAATTTGTTCGCCGAGCGGAAGATCTTTCGAGGAAAATAAAAACGCTCCGTTTTCTTCAGAAATTGTTTCAAAAAAGCTTTTCTCTATCTGGATTTTTGCGCCGGGTAATTCTATATAAGTTTGAGCATCTACCAATTTTCCTCTCACGGAAAATTCCTGCGCCAGGGAGCCAGAAAATCCCATCCCAAAAAAGAGAAGAAAAATTAAAAATTTCATTGCCAGGTAGTGTCATATTCAATATAAGTTAAGATATTTAAGTGTTAATAATCAAAATATCAGCACTTTATACCAATAATTTAGCTTTAATGTAAGATAATGATTACCCGTATTTTTCCCCTTTTTGTTTTTTGCCTGTTATTCTTTTTGAATACTGAAAGTAGTTTCTCACAGCAAAAGGAATATAAAATTATAAGTATTGCTTTCTATAATGTTGAAAATCTATTTGACACTGAAAATAATCCCTTCACTTTTGATGATGACCGCACCCCGGACGGAGATGATGTTTGGACACAGGAAAAATACCGCGATAAATTGCAAAAATTAGCTGAAGTTATTCCAGAGATAGGATCAGATATATCAAAGCAAGCTCCTGTGATTATAGGGATTTGTGAAATTGAAAACCGGCGGGTTCTAGAAGATCTGATAAGTGAACCAAAACTCAAAGCCTATAACTATGGTATTGTACATTATGAATCGCCAGACCGCCGCGGAATCGATGTAGGCTTATTATATAGAAAAGACATTTTTAGATTAGAAAATTCGGTTTCACACGAGTTATTGATCTATGAAAGTAAAGAACCCGACAAACGCGTTTACACCAGGGATCAACTGGTGGTAAGTGGAAAAATTGATGACGAAAAGTTACATTTTATAGTGAATCACTGGCCTTCAAGAAGTGGCGGGGAAACGGCCAGTAGTTACAAACGAGAAAAAGCGGCGGCACTAAATAAGATTATTCTTGATTCAATATTTAAAAAAGAACCTCTAGCCAAAGTGATAAGTATGGGAGATTTTAATGATGACCCTACTAACAAAAGTTTTAAAAAAATACTGAAAACAAAAGGAGATACAAAAGGATTGAGTCCGCATCAATTATACAATCCTATGGAGCGTATGTTGAAAAAGGGGATGGGGTCACTTGCCTACCGCGATGGTTGGAATTTATTTGATCAAATTCTTATTTCGGGAGCTTTAACGAAGAAAGACTATTCAAGTTTTCAGTTTTATAAAGCAGGGATCTTCAATAAGAAATACCTTATTACAGAAAGCGGACAATACAAAGGTTATCCCTTCCGAAGCTATGGTTATAGCGGCTACCAGGGAGGATACAGTGATCATTTCCCTGTTTATATTTATCTTATAAAACAAGATGGCTCTGGTTCTACAAAAGAAAATGAGTAAAAAGTTTATAGCAACCTAAAACCAGGCATTCCAGGGAATACGCGACAACATCACCAATAATCCTAAAGTATAAAATATAGCCAGGGTTTTAAATTTTGGCTTTGAGGTAAGTTTACTTTTATGCTTGGAATATCCAACGGTTATTAGTACCACAGCGATAATCATCATTAAAGGATGCTCCATGATATAAAGCCTTAGAGTTGGATCAGGCATTACTGCACCCATTCCTTTTTCAAGTAAAACAGAGAAATAAGGAGATACAAAGTATAAAACAATTCCTATTAAAAGCTGAATATGTGTAGTGATAAGCGTAAAAAGCGCGATCCTAAAATTAGTTGCACCGTATTCCTTATTCGAAGCATAACCTATAATTGAATTTATAACGGCCACGAACAAAACAATAAGTACTAAATAAGCCCAATAAGAATGTATGAATTGTACTGTTGGATACATAGAAGTAAATTTTTAGTAAAGATAGGATTTTCTACAAAAAAGCCACTCAATTGCACTTCTTAGTTTATAGAAGACACTTAGCTCTTGAATTTTAGAACAGAATAAGCTTTAAATCAATTATATAAATTTCATTCAATTTTTTGGCATTTTAATTGATAGTTATTCAAAATACCAGCCATTAGATTAAATTTTCACTGTATATCACTAACTATTAATTTAATACTAATCTTATGAAACCTAAGAAAAACCCTAAAGCTGACCTTCGAAAAAAATCAAATTTGTTTCTGTCCTTCGGACTTATCCTCGCCTTACTGGCCAGTCTGCTTTTAATAGAATGGAAAACTTATGAAAAGGAAGAATTTGCTAGCGAGCAGGTTTATTTAGATGCCCTTGAAGACGAAGAAATCCCCATTACCGAACTGGCAAATACTCCACCTCCTAAAGCACCGGTAATTCCCGATGTAATAGATGTAATTGAAGACGATCCCGAGCTTGAAGAAGACGAAATTGAATCTACCGAAATAAGCCTGGAAGATATTGTGGAACCCGAAGATATAATTGAGCACAAACCAGAAGAAAAACCAGAAACCGTGCCTTTTACACTAATTGAAGATGTACCGGTATTTCCGGGCTGTGAAGGTTTAAATGATAATGCAGCGAGAAAAACCTGTATGAGCGAAAAGATTACCGCTTATGTAAATAAGAATTTTAATAAGGAACTGGGAAGTGAATTAGGACTTTCAGGAATAAACCGCATCAACATACTGTTTCAAATAAATACTGAAGGAGACATCGTAAATATACAGGCACGAGCACCACACCCTAAGCTTGAAGAAGAAGCCAAAACAATTATTGAATCCTTACCTAAAATGCAACCGGGAAAACAACGCGGAAAGCCCGTTAACGTAAATTATGCCTTACCCATAATTTTTCAGGTTCAAAATTAAAGAAAAGGTTCCTACCACATCTATGCTGATCTTGGAGGTTCAGACAAAAGGTTTCGAAAATAAAGGGAAACTCATATCAGACTAAACAGCCCGGACCTGAGATTTTAAATGTAGAAACACGCAATTAGAAAACATAAACTTATAATTAGTATTAAAAAATTCAAAAATTAGTTTATCTTATATTGATACATAGTCATATAAATCAATATTTATGATTGCCGCTGTTACGTTATTTTTTATCATCACACTTTCAGCCTTGATTACACGGGTTGCGGCCATTGCTTTAGCTCACACTGGACTTTCTACCCAAAGCGCAAGATTTCAGGCTCGATCTGCATATACCGGCTCAGGCTATACTTCTGCGGAATCTGAAAAAATAATGAACCACCCCGTTCGAAGAAAGATTATATACAGCCTTATGCTTATTGGTAATGCCGGTATAGTAACGGCGATGTCTTCCTTAATTCTAACTTTTGTGCTACCAGATAGCAATTCGGCTAAGCTGTATGGATTGCTCATTGTTGTGGTAGGACTTGCCATATTGTGGTGGGCCATTAGAAGTGATTGGGTAGACCGCGGACTATCAAAATTGATTAGTAAAATGCTAAAAAAATATACCGATATAAATGTCCAGGATTATGCTGCTGTACTGCATTTGCACGATAATTACCATGTAAGTGAAATGCGGGTAGAGAAAGATAGTTGGCTGGCCAATAAGACTTTAATAGAATTAGATCTTAGAAAAGAAGGCATAACCGTACTGGGAATAGACAGAAAAGGTGAAGACTATTTAGGTTCTCCTTCGGGAAATTCAAAAATTTTGCCCCACGATGTAATTACCGTATATGGCAAAGCAGAGGTTTTTGAAAGTATTTACAAGAGAACTAGAGACTTTGGCGGGGAAGTACAACATAAAAAATTTGTTGAAAAAGAAGCCGAGAGAAAAAAAGATCAAACCACCACAGAGAAAGAAAAATGATTTAATTTATTATTATCAAATTAAATTTTTCAATACGTTCTCTTAAGGCTTTATCCATTAGATTTTCTTCCTATAAGTATAGTTAGTAGATTTTTGCTTACAATAGTTTAAAATACAAAAAACCACCCCGAGTTGGGGTGGTTTTTTATATTAAGAATTAATCTCTTTTGCTTAGAAATTAAAAGTCACTCCTGCATTCCAGGTTCTTCCGAAACCAAAATACACTCTGTTATTAACGTTAACGCCATCGTAAGTTTCATCTCCAGAACCAGCCAAAAGATTGGTATCTGCTTCAGAAATATACATAGTATCAAACACGTTATTTACATTAACTCTAAAGTTAAGATTATTGTTGTTTTTACCAATTGGTAATCTAAACGAAGCTCCAGCATCAACTAACCCAAAAGAAGGTAATTTTAATGCCTCAAAGTTTTCTTCACCTAATGCATCTGTTGCATCAAAATCGGCGTAAAGGTTATCAACATATCTATAATTAGCATCAACTCCAAGCCCTTCTATAATTTCGTAATCTGCACCAATACTAGCGGTAAACTGTGGAGCATCTCCAACTTTCACACCATCTAAAGCTAAAGTAGCTGTTTGTGGATTACCATTCTCATCTAAAATCGGGCTTTGATCGTTATCGAAGTAAGTTGCTTCTACATCTCCATCATACTCCCAGTTTCCTATAGACATCATCCCGTTAAATCCTAATTTATCGGATATTCTTCCGGTAAAATCAATTTCAAGACCGGTGTGTACCTGCGTGATTCCGTAAAGGTTAGCAGTACCTCTAATTTCCTGAGGAGTCTCTGCATTAAATACCGCTCCATCACTTTCAAATCTATCTGCCCAGGAAGTTCGGTATAGGTTTACGTTTGCACTAAAGAAACTAGATCTAAATCCATAACCGATCTCAGTACCAATTACCTGTTCATTTTGAAGATCTGGGTTTAAGTTATTTCCAAAGTTGATATAAACGGCATCAAAAAGAGGCTGTTTAGAATAATAACCTGCGTTTGCATATATATTATGCATTTCGTCTATATTCCAGTTAAGACCACCTTTAATGTTTCCACCAATAATGTTTTCCCAATCTGTTTCCTGGTTTCCTTCAAGTTCTCCAAAGTATTCAACTCTCTTAAAGCCTTGATTTGAGATAGATCCCTGAACAAATGCTGAAATAACCTCATTGTTATATTCTAACTGTCCAAAAGTACCGGCCCATCTCACTAAACCGTCATTGTAATAATCGATTTTCTCTTCAGAATCAATATCAGAGAATACCCAAAAATTAGGATCTGCATCATAAGTTTCACGTAGTACTGGGTTTGGAACGTTATTGTCATTATCGGTTTGCAAATAAGCATCTCCTCCAAGAAGATCATTTACTCTTCTATAATGAATTCCTTTATACGTTCTTAAGTCAATACCAACATCTAAAGTAAGTTCGTCGGTTAATTGATTGCTAAGATTAGATAATACTCCAAACCAGTTATGCGAGTTAATAGAAGCTCTTCTGGTAATACCATTGGCAGAAGAACGATCATCATTCCCCTGGTTTAAGTAAATACCATCGGTTAAAGTTCTCTGTCCTTCCGGATTTGCTTCATTACCAAAATCTGGTACTGGCTGCCCACTATTGTAAGCAAAAATATCGTCTACTCTAATTAGGCCATCATTAGTTCTTGGAAGAGCAAATTGTCTTCTCCCGTTAATAGTACCAATCTCTCCGGTTCCACCACCACGTCCAAATGATGCGTAAGCAGAAGTAGAAAGTTGCGTTTTAGAATTAATATCAAAATCCCAGTTTAAAGACATAATTGGTTTATGGTAGAAGTTTCTTCTAAAAGAATATTCTTCACCATTCAAATAACCCCATTCTTCGTTATATTTTATATTAGGATCATCATTATCACTATAACGTTGGTAAGTGCCAATAGAACTACTTCTACTACGCTGGTTGTGCCATTGTGGTGCACCGGTTACTGTAAATTGAAAATCGTGTGTATCATTAGGTCTATATCCAAAACCTAAGTAATAGTTATAACCCTGAAATTCCGTTCCGTCTATATAACCATCTCCCTGAGTCTGGCTCAACAATACAGTTGTAGAAAAACCACTTTCCATAAGCCCTGTATTGTAAGAAGCAACAGTTTTTAGGTAAGAATCATTACCTGTCATAGCAGTAACAAAACCTCCTTCAGCTCTATCTGCTGCTCTGGTAATAACGTTTATTGTTCCACCTACAGAAGAAACCGCTAATTTAGAAGATCCTAAACCTCTTTGAACCTGAATGGCAGAAGCTACATCACTTAAACCGGCCCAGTTACTCCAGTAAACAGCTCCGTTTTCCATATCGTTAATTGGAACACCATTAATCATTACTGCAGAGTTGTTAGTATCAAAACCACGAATGTTAATACGGGCATCTCCAAATCCACCACCTTGTTTGGTAGCATAGATAGAAGGTGTGTTGTTTAGAATTTCAGGAAATTCCTGAGAACCTAATTTTTCTTGAATTTCTGCTGCTCTAATAGTTGAAACAGCAACCGGAGTTTCACGATCTTTAGCTAGATCGGCAATACCTGTAATTACCACCTCGGCTAAGGCATCTGCATCTACTCCTAAAGCAATAGTACCTAAATCCTGTGTAGCACCATTTGCAACATTAAATTTGATCGTTTTTCTTTCATACCCAATGAAAGTTATGCTAATTCTACCTGAAGCAGATTTTACATCCAGGGAAAAATTCCCGTCAAAATCTGTAGTAGTACCATTATTGGTACCTACCACCATAACGGTTGCACCCGGAAGCGGACCGTTCATTTCAGAATCTAATACCGTTCCAGTAAGAGTTCCTTGAGCAAAAATTGTAGCTGATGTTAAGAACATAGCTAATGCGAGTAATTTCCTCATGCTTAAAATTTGTTTGTTTTGAGTTTAAATTTCGGTGCAAATGAAGCAAAAACCTACTTCCCGGAGTTTACCAGAATGTTAAGAAATTTAACTTTAACACCTTGTTCGCCGCAAAATTAAAACAAATTTTTAACTATTTAATTTGCTGATCCCTATTGATTTTCACAGGTTGTTAACAAAATACCTATTTTTACTTTAAAAAGAATTCTAAGAGACTTTTAGTAGAAGAATCGTGATTATTTACCGATTTATTTTCTATTTCTGCAAGAATATTGCTGGCAAGCTGCTTACCTAATTCTACACCCCATTGATCGTAGCTGTATATATTCCAAATCACACCCTGAACAAAAATTTTATGCTCGTACATAGCAATAAGTTTCCCTAAGCTTTCTGGCGTAAGTTTGTTTATAAGTAAAGTATTTGTTGGCTTATTTCCGTCAAACTCTTTAAAAGGCAATAATCTTTCTATCGCATCATCAGATAAACCTTTAGTTTCGAGTTCTTTTCTTACCTCAGCTTTAGTTTTTCCCTGAAGCAAAGCCTCGGTTTGCGCGAAGAAATTAGCCATCAGTTTGTTGTGATGGTCTTTATCCTGATGTAAAGACTCTTTAAAACCAATAAAATCTGCAGGAATTAATTTAGTTCCCTGGTGAATTAACTGGAAAAAAGCATGTTGAGAATTGGTTCCCGGCTCTCCCCAAATTAGGGTTCCCGTTTGGTAATCTACTTTTTTTCCGTTTCTATCTACACTTTTCCCATTACTCTCCATTATTGCTTGCTGCAAATAAGACGGAAGCTTTTGAAGATATTGGGTATAAGGAATCACCGCTTCACTTTCCGCTTTATAGAAATTATTATACCATATGCTTAACAAAGCAAGTTGAACCGGAATATTCTCCTTAAATTCTGAACTTTTAAAGTGTTCGTCCATTTTTTGAGCTCCCTTCAACAAAGCTTCAAAGTTATTGTAACCCACTGCCAGACTTATTGAAAGTCCTACAGCGCTCCATAAAGAAAAACGGCCACCAACCCAATCCCACATGGGGAATACATTATCTATAGCGATCCCAAACTCCTCTACATTCTTTAAATTACTGGAAACAGCAGCAAAATGTTCGGCTACGGCTTCCTGGGGAGCAGATTTTCTAAACCAGTTTCTAATTGTAGTAGCATTAGAAAGGGTTTCCTGGGTAGTAAAGGTTTTTGAAACTACAAGAAATAAAGTAGTTTCAGGATTTAGGTCTTTTAGGGTTTCATGAACGTGATCACCATCTACATTAGAAACATAATGAACTTTTAGATGATTATGATAATAGGTAAGCGACTCGGTTACCATTACAGGTCCCAGATCTGAACCTCCAATTCCAATATTTACAACATCGGTAAAAGCTTTCCCGGTATATCCTTTCTTTTCTCCACTTATAATCTTATCAGAAAATTTCCTGATCTTTTCTTTTACTTCCTGTATTTCAGTCACTATATTTTCTCCATCAAGCTTTATTTCAGCATCAGCAGGAGCTCTTAGAGCGGTATGTAAAACCGCACGATTTTCAGTAGCGTTAATCGCATCGCCTTTAAAATAGGAATCTATAGCAGATTTAAGATCACATTCTTCTGCCAATTCCAGCAACAAATCGCGAGTATCAGCAGTAATTCGGTTTTTACTATAATCCAGATAAAAATCCTCCCAGGCAATAGAAAACTTCGATGCTCTCTCTGGATCTTTTTCAAATTGCTCTTTTAGTTGCAATTGCTGCACATCGCTGAAATGCTTTTCTAATTTTTTCCAGGCTGTTGTTTGGGTTGGATTAATATTTTTCATGCTATTTTTTCTTTTTGACGTTGCCTATATTTATATTTTTCTATAATTAAATGCAAATCAAGTCGTTTCGGATACTTAGACCGAAAATTGCTCATTACACCTAATATAATTGGGACTTAATTGTTGTTTTTAGATTTCCTTATAAGGAATTTCGTCTAGTGCAGTTTTTAGACCTTCAATTGCTGCAAAATACTTATCCTTATGCTCAGGCTCTATGTGCTTTGCAGTTGGTAAGTTCTGGCGATAAGGATCTACCTGCTTCCCGTGAACCCAGAAACGATAACAAACGTGCGGCCCTGTAGCCAAACCGGTGCTTCCTACAAAACCAATAACGTCACCCTGCTTTACACGTTGACCGTTACGAACGTTGCGCTTGCTCATATGTAAATACTGGGTGGTATATTTATCATTATGCCTCACTTTAACATAATTTCCATTTCCGGAAGTATAACTGGAAGCGATAACAGTTCCGTCAGCCGTGCTTACAATTGGTGTTCCACGAGAAGCAGCGTAATCTGTTCCCAGGTGCGCTTTCCATCTCTTTTGAACAGGATGAAATCTTCTTTTAGTGTATCTTGAAGAAATTCTGCTATAATTTAGCGGAGCTTTTAAAAAGAAGCTTTGCAAAGCTTTAGCTTCTTCATCATAAAAACTTGGTTGCCCGGTTACAGAATCTACCTCATATTGGAAAGCATAAAATGGGCGATCTCCGTGTTTAAAAACTGCGGCCTCTACATCTTCAATTCCGGCAAAAATAGTATCATCTATATATTTTTCAGAATAGATCATTTTAAACTGATCTCCTTTCTGAAGTTTAAAAAAGTCTATACTCCATTGGTAAATATCAGAAAGCTCATACACCAATAAATTACTTAGGCCCTGCTCTGCCACAGCTTCTGAAAGCGAAGAACTAACCACACCCGAAACTTCTCTTTTTCGTATGCTTACCGGTTTCTTTTTTCGAGAAGCACTAATACTATCTCCAATGCCAACCACGGTATAATTTATCCTGTCGTTCTGATAAATAAAATACTGCGGAGTATTCGCTGAATCCTTTGCTTTTAGGATCATATACTTTCTCCCGGCCGTAATTCGTGCCGGGTTAAAGGTATCTTTAACTGTTTCTGAGATTTCGTAAATTTTTCCTCGATCTACTCCGTGCTGATCTAGCAGATAACCAAAGCTATCTCCAGATTCTATAACACCATCAACCACCTCGTAATCATCCAGAATAAATCCGAATTCTTTATTCACAGGTTTAGGCGCCTTTTTTTCTACCTTTTCAGTGTTTAGCGCGGTTTCTTTTGCATCATCTTCACAGGCTGTAAAAGCCAACATCAATACCAGTAGGAAACTTAATTTTTTCAATTTTAGCAATTTTCTTTTTCTGTATTAAACATATGGTTTACCCATTCTTTGCCCCAATTTTCTAATTCTTCCTCACTCCATAAATAAGGAAAAAAGCTATTTCTTTGGAATGAAGGCGGCAAAAATTCTTTCCAGTTTGTTCCACCTGTAGCCGCGATTGTTTCTTTATCCTTATTTAAATACCTGTAAGCAGCACCCATATGCATTAGGGGCCAGTTTACATTTACATTGGCGTCAAAATTACGCAATGCTTCTTTCAAAAACTTATTATTTTTAACCGAATCTGGCAGTTCTTTATATTTATGAAAAAGGGTTTTCCCTTTATACTCTTCAGCTATCCTTAGGAAACGTGCGGTATAACGCTTTTCAAACTGCCTAAGTGTTAAGGTTTTCTCGCCGGTTTCAAGATCAATTCCGCCTTTCTTCCAGTAAATATTTTCGTACAAATCTTTCAGGCTATTCTTTTCCGAAAATTGATTTCTTATTTTATAGGAAACCAAATTCTCTAAAGGTGTAGCATAGATTTCTATCATTCTAAACTGCGCCGATTGAAATCCGCTGGCAGGCAATAAAGACATCCTGAATTTAAGGAACTGATCTCTTTCCATTCCTTTAATCATTACATCAAAAGAATCTGTAAGAATTCTAAAGTAGCGATTTAAGCGATTGTATTTTTCGATTAAAAAATCAGCATCAGGTGCTTCTTTTTCAATTATTTGCTTCTGCTCATGAATAATAAGCTTAAAATAAAGCTCACTAATTTGATGATACGAAATAAAGATCTTCTCGTCTGGGAAATGCGTCAGGGTTTTTTGCAAACTTAACAACGTATCTATATTCAAATAATCCCAATACGTAAGGTACTTATCGTGCAAAAGTCCGTCTAAATAGGAGGCCAGGTCCTGGCCTGAGTTTTTAAACTTTTCCTCTAATGCAAAAATACGTTCTGCAATTTCCGGCTTTATTTCCATGTATTAATTCATAATTATTTTAAACGGATGCTTCAAACCTTTGTAAGAATCTAAATCGGCATCGAGGGAGCCAACCGCAAGATTCGCTTCAATTTTTAAAGGAATTCTATTCCCATCGTCACTCACCCAAAAAGTAAGACTTTCTTTTTCTCTAAAAACCCTACCAGCCATTACATAAGGCCTAAATTTTAGGGTTGCAACTTTACCAAATTTGGTTTTTATTACTTCCCTGCCAAGAAACTTTAGCTTGAAATCCATATTCTCATCGTCTATAAAGAGATTGAGACGCATTTCATCTCCAGGGCGAAGTTCGTCGTTTTTAATATTGTTGCGAATATAATAAAATGCCGATAACATATCGTGAACATTCGGCTTGGTAGTATAGGTATGATTTTCGTTGTGTTTTCTATCAAAAACGTATGCCTTATTCTCGCTGTGATTAAAGTCTATTTCAAGATCTTTAGTATAGCCACCTTCATCTATTTTTCGAATAAATTTATAGGGTTTTCCATTTTGCTTATCAATATAGGTTTGATAGTTATCATCTACTTTAAAAAACCAATGTAATAAACCGGTAGATTTCCCCCTGCCTTTAATATGATAAACAGGCTCACCCTGCATACTGGTTTCATCAACTTCTAAAGTTGCGTAGCTTGCATTAAAAGGGCCATAATGTATGCGGAATTTAAACCATTCGCCGGCGCTAAATGCTTTTTGAGATTGCGCCTGAAGCGCGAAGCCGGTTAGAAGGAACAGGAATATTGTAAATATACTTTTTTTCATACCAAATTTTTAAATGCTGATTTTCAGATTGATTGGGATAAGGATATTTACAATTTTTATTCCAAATGTATTAAAACAAAAAACCCCGTCAAATTAATGAAGGGGTTTTTGTCTTATTAACCAACTAAAACTTAAATTATGAAAAAAATTAATTACATTATTGGTAACCACTCCAAAAATGCGAGCGCAAAAGTCTACATTTAATAGAGTTTTAGCAATAAGAAAATTAAGTTTAACACAATAATTTTCGGTAATACAATTTTTTAACCATAAACTTAAGTTAATTTGGTTGTTTTAGGATTATTGCAAAGTCCCTCGCAAGTCTTGCTCTCTTTCTATTGCTTCAAAAAGGGCTTTAAAGTTACCTTTTCCAAAAGATTGAGCTCCTTTTCGCTGAATAATCTCAAAGAACATTGTTGGACGGTCTAAAACCGGCTTGGTAAATATCTGTAATAAATAACCTTCATCATCACGGTCTACCAATACACCAAGCTCTTTTAAAGGCTCAAGATCTTCATCTATTTCTCCTACTCTATCTAATAAAGTATCATAATAGGTATCTGGCACGTATAAAAATTCTACGCCGCGATCTCTAAGCTGAGTTACCGTTTCAATTATATTATCTGTTGCCAGTGCAATATGCTGAACCCCGGCACCATTATAAAAGTCTATATATTCCTCTATTTGGGATTTCTTCTTTCCTTTAGCAGGCTCATTGATAGGGAACTTAATTCTACCATTCCCGTTACTCATAACTTTACTCATTAAGGCAGTGTAATCTGTAGAAATGTCTTTATCATCAAAAGAAACCATTTGAGCGAAGCCCATAACTTTGCCATAGAATTCTACCCATTTATTCATCTCGTTCCAACCTACATTACCAACCATGTGATCTATGTATTTTAGGCCTGTGTCCTCTGCCTTTGCTTTAGTCGCATAAGTTTTATAGCCGGGAAGAAATGGCCCTTCGTAATCTTTTCTTTCAACAAAAAGGTGAATGGTTTCCCCGTAAGTATGAATTCCCGAAATAACAGCTTTCCCGTGTTCGTCTTCCATTTCGTAAGGCGCTACATAAGATTTAGCACCACGCTTTGTAGTTTCTTCGTAACTTTTTCTCGCATCGTCTACCCAAAGCGCTACCATTTTCACACCATCTCCGTGTTTATTAATGTGAGCATTAATATCTCCTTCCGGTTGTAGCGGGGAAGTAAGTACAATTCTAATTTTGCCTTGCTGCAAGACGTAAGATACGCTGTCTTTCCTGCCTGTTTCCAGTCCTGAATAAGCTACCGGTTGAAAACCCCAGGCGTGCTGGTAATAATAAGCTGCCTGCTTGGCGTTACCAACATAAAGTTCAACAAAATCGGTACCCAGGATTGGAAGAAAATCTTCAGCATCCTGCATTACCTTTTCTAATTTTAGTGATGTATTATCAGTACTCATTTTAATATTTTTTATTGCTAATTTTTTAATTACAAATTTTAATGATTTTCATCCAACCAGGATTTATGGTAGCTTTCATCGGCAATTTCCATCGCGTCTTCAGTAAGCATTAACGGCTTAAATGTATCTACCATAACCGCTAACTCTTCGGTTTCTACCTGCCCGATACTTCGCTCTACTGCTCCCGGGTGCGGCCCGTGCGGAATACCCGCCGGGTGTAAAGAAATATGGCCGGCTTCAATATCGTTCCTACTCATAAAATCACCGTCTACATAATACAACACCTCGTCACTATCTATATTACTGTGGCTGTATGGGGCCGGAATACTTTCTGGGTGATAATCGTATTTACGGGGGCAAAAACTGCAAACCACAAAAGCATCGGTCTCAAAAGTTTGGTGCACCGGTGGTGGCTGGTGAATTCTACCGGTTATAGGTTCAAAATCGTGAATCGAAAAAGCATAGGGATAATTATACCCATCGTAACCTACCACATCAAAAGGATGCGTTGCGTAAACCATATCGAATATTTCACCCTGCTTTTTTATTTTAATCAGGAAATCGCCTTTTTCATCATTGGTTTCCAATTCATAAGGTTGCCTTAGATCGCGCTCGCAAAACGGCGAATGCTCTAGCAATTGCCCAAACCAGTTTCTATAGCGTTTTGGTGTGTAAATTGGTCTTCTGGACTCTACTATAAACAAGCGATTGTCTTCGTCATCAAAATCTATTTTATAAATAGTTCCCCGCGGAATTAATAAATAATCTCCGTATTTAAAATCTAAATTTCCCAGGTGGGTTCTTAATTTCCCGGTTCCTTTATGAATAAATAGCAATTCATCTGAATCTGAATTCTTATAGAAATAATCATCTGTAGAACCTTGAGGAGAAGCCAGGGTGATGTCTACATCACTATTGGTTAAAACCACTTTTCGGCTTTCAAGATAATCTGGATGCGGTTTTACCTGGAATCCTTTAAAACGATAAGATTTTATATTGTTTTCGGCAGCGATTTTGGGCTTTACACTATAGCTTCCTTTCACTTCTTTTACCTGCGTAGGGCGATGTTCGTGATAAAGATTAGAAGACATTCCGTCAAAACCAATAGTACCAAAAAGTTGTTCGTAATATAGGCTGCCATCTGGCTTTTTAAAAACCGTATGACGTTTATGAGGAATTTTACCGAGTTTATGATAAAAAGGCATAATCTGATATTTTTTTAATTCAACCCACAATTTCTAAAAGAATATTGAGAATTTGTTATTTTTTTCGGTGTTATTTTACCTTAAAACAAATATCGGGAATTTTTAAGGAAACATTCTTAAAACATCTCTAAAAACCGGCAGGGATTATCTAAAGCTTTCAGCAAAAACTGAGGGAATTACAATCATTGATTTTCTAAAACCAAAAGCCCAGGCTAAAGAACCACTGGCTGGCTTTAATTTCGGGCGAATAGGTGTATTTTAATTCCAGTGGCCCCATAAAAGTATCTACACCATAACCAAGGGCATAACCTGTAAAATCTGGCAGGCTAAACCATTCTCCAGATGAGTATAGCTTATTTCCAACATTGGCGATATTAGCACCTAAAATCACGTGGTTTTTTCTGACAATCTCGTAATCAAACTCCAAAAGACCTTTAATATAACTATCTCCCGAGAGACTTATAAAATCGTATCCGTAAAATGGAACAAAATTATTAATCAGGTTATTTCCATATCCTCCAAGGAAAAAATCGAGCGTATTAACGCCGTCGCCTCCTATTCTAAATCCGGCTTCAGTCACAATTCGGGTAGAAAACCTATTAAATGGAGAAAAAGCATAACCCAAAGTTCCTTTAGCAATAGAGAATTCAGCAAAATCATTATTGAAATCTGAAGAAAACAGGTAAACGTGAAAATCGCCATCAAAATAAACTCCGCGGGAAGGGAAGTATTTATTATCGTAAGAATCATATTTTAAATACCCAAAAGCACTATAAAAATGACTGTTTTCAAATAGGGTATTCTCATCAATTTCGGCGTTAGGATCGCCTAAGGTTTCTGAAGCAATTCTTAAGTATTTATGCTCAGCCCCCAGTCCAAAAGAAAAAACCTGCTTAAATAAAGTTTCGGCATAAACCTGGTTGGTAAAATCGCGGTAATCTACATCTATTTTATTAATACCAATATCTTCTAACTCGGCATTTTCACGAGCAAAATCAAAAGAAACCGGGTGTTCAAATTTATTATAGCGCGATTTAAGCCCAATACTCCAGTAGAAACCTTTATCTATATAATAGTCAAAATTATACCTGAATTGATCTCCAACTACTATATCCAGGGAAGCAACATCATTTGAAAAAAGCAGACTTTTGCGAGTATAATTAATTAGGGCGCCAATATTATAAAGCTCGTCATAGTGCAAACCCAAACGCAAGAAACTTTTATTTTCACTCTCTTCCATTTTCATAGCAAGCGTATAAAGCCCGTCATCATTATTGGGAATTAAGCGATAATTAATCCTGTTGAAATTTCCGGAAGCAGAGAGGTTGTTAATACCATTACTTAGATCCTGAAGTGTAAAATCAGTAAAATAATTCAATCTTAATTTACCCATAATATAAGAACGCGGGTAGGTATTGTTCCCCTCCAGGGTTAGCGTGCTAATTTGAAGCGTATCTATGGTAGAGATCTTTACTTTTTCTCGGCTGCCAGTTTGCCTTTCAGCTATCTTCTTAAGCTCGCCTTTCCGTTTCAAGGTAGCCACCCTTCCCGAATCAATGATCGCTGCGCCTTTCTCAAAAGATAAAACAGAAAACGGACTAATATCAGGATTGATATAGATATCGGTTTTAGGAATTTTTTCCTTCATATCGCTAATTGTGCGAAAATTGCTTATTTGAGTTAGGATATCAAATACGCTACGCAAATCTTCCCTATCTACCAGGCTATCCTGCACGTCTACCCCAATAATCACCTCGGCTCCTCTTTTTCTAAGTTCCTCTACCGGATAATTATTCGCCACCCCGCCATCGGTTAGTAATCTCCCATCCAATTTCACAGGACTAAAAATAGAAGGAATTGCACCACTTGCAGAAACAGCCTGTGCAAAAGAACCTTCATCTAAAATAACTTCTTCCCCGGTTTCAATGTCTGCAGCTACACAAAAAAACGGAATAGGCAATTGGCTGAAATCATCTAAATTTCCCAAATGCATAGTGAGTTGAGACATTAAATTATAAATATTCTGCCCCCTGGAAAGTCCCGAAGGCAATCCTATTTTAAAGTCATCAAAAGGTAAACTAAGCGCATATTTTTCGGCATCTTCTTTTTCGTAAAATGATTTTGCGCTACGCGGAATATTATCCTGAATTAAAATATTAAAATTAGTTTCATGAAAAATGGAATCTAACTGGTGCGCCGTATAACCTGAAGCATATAGACCGCCAATTATAGCTCCCATACTGCTCCCGCCAATATAATCTATTCTAATCCCAGCTTCTTCAATAACTTTTAAGGCGCCAATATGCGCGAGGCCTTTTGCTCCACCGCCACTTAAAACAAGCCCTACTTTTAAATCTTCCTGCTCCTGGGAAATCCCTGGAAAGGCTGCAAACAGAAGAAGCAAAAGCAGTAGTTTTTTCATGTATGCATAATTTTCACAAGCTTATTCGGAGGTATTTTTTGTTTTATAATGATTGTAAATTATACCTGCCTTAGAAATCCCAATAACTTCGGCCAACTCTTTTTCTGAAGCTTCTTTTATACGTTTTACCGATCTAAATTGTTTTAATAATTCTACCACGGTTTTTTCACCAATTCCGGTAATTTCTTCCAGCTCTGTATTTAACGCACTTTTACTTCTTTTGTTACGATGAAATGTAATCCCAAACCTATGCGCTTCATTCCGCAATTGCTGAATGATCTTTAACGATTCAGATTTCTTATCTAAATAAAGAGGAATAGTATCTCCCGGATAAAAAATCTCTTCCAAACGTTTTGCGATGCCTATAATGGCAATTTTCCCACGTAAACCCAGATCTTCCAAGGCTTTTACTCCAGAAGAAAGCTGACCTTTTCCACCATCTACAATAATTAACTGGGGCAGGTCTTCTCCTTCGTTGAGCAAACGTTTATAGCGTCTAAAAACCACCTCTTCCATAGATGCGAAATCATCTGGCCCTTCAACGGTCTTAATATTAAATTTACGATAATCTTTCTTACTTGGTTTCCCATTTTTAAAAACCACACAGGCGGCAACGGGATTTGTTCCCTGGATATTCGAATTATCAAAACATTCTATATGGCGGGGCTCAACATTAAGCCTAAGATCCTCTTTCATTTGCGCCATAATTCGCTTCACGTGCCTATCTGGATCTACAATTTTCATCTGCTTAAAACGTTCCTGACGGTAATACTTGGCGTTCCGTTGTGATAATTCTACAATCTTCTTTTTATCGCCAAGTTTTGGGATGGTAACTTTTACATCCTCCCCTGCATCAACTTTAAAAGGAACATATATTTCTTTTGAATTAGAACTAAAGCGCTGTCGTATTTCGGTAATTGCCAATTCCAGAAGCTCCTCATCGGTTTCATCCAGTTTTTTCTTCATTTCTATAGTATGTGACCTGATAATTGCGCCATGAGAAAGCTGAAGAAAATTCACATAACCATAACCTTCATCTGAAACTATTGAAAACACATCTACATTGGTAATTTTAGGATTAACCACCGTAGATTTTGATTGATAATTCTCCAGCACATCAATTTTATTTTTAATGCGCTGTGCATCTTCAAATTCCATATTTTCAGCATGCAGTTTCATCTGCTCTTTAAATTGCTGCAGTGAATCTTTAAAATTTCCTTTTACAATTTGCCGAATTGCCTCAATATTGCTGTTGTATTCTACCTCAGGCTGTTTAGCTTCGCAAGGGCCTTTACAGTTTCCTAAATG
>Ga0098069_100376_pt1 | contig 20908 bp, 18 predicted proteins | sample 27_taG_FD_92584 | JGI IMG/M metagenome (GOLD analysis project Ga0098069, IMG submission 92584) | Marine viral communities from Cariaco Basin, Caribbean Sea - 27_WHOI_OMZ | ecosystem: Environmental > Aquatic > Marine > Oceanic | place: Caribbean Sea: Cariaco Basin | collected 2014-11-09
GCTTCGGCGAGTGAATTATTGATCAACGGCCTTGATCCTTATATTGAGGTAATTCACATTGGTGAGAAAACTGCCGGAAAATACCAGAGTTCAAGAACGCTGTACGACTCAAATCACATCATGTTCGCCAAAGAGAACGTGAACCCTTCACATAAATATGCCATCCAGCCGCTCATTTCAAAAGTTGCCAACTCTGTAGGAAAAAGTGATTACGAAGACGGATTAACTCCCGATATCAATGCTTCAGAAGGACTGAACTATCTACCTTTGGGAGATAGGGAAGAACCGCTACTAAAGGTTGCTTTAAATGCCATTTCAGGAGAGACTGGCGGGGAAGCTGCCACTGCCGCACATAAGAGGATGCTCAATGACAGGTTTAAGATTGAAGGAGAGAGCGACATGTTTCAGCCTACTTACCAAAGATTGTACACCAATGAGGTGCCTGCAAGGAAGTAATTGGATCTGGAAAAAGCTTAAACGAAAAAATCCCGCTTTTGCGGGATTTTTTCATGTACAAATTTCTATGTTAATCATTGAAGTAAAACCCGTTTGGCCCTACTCCAACGTTGATCTTTTTAACAAACTCACCTGAAGTGGTATACACCTCAATAAAACCATTTGAAGCAAAATCACCTGCATCCCCAATATAGATCCTCCCATCTTCTACTTCAAACCCGTACATTTTTCCCCATTGGGAGTTACTGGTATATTCGATAACAGGAGCAGCAGGGCTGGCGGCAGCTCCAACTGCCATTGTATAAACCGCATTACCCAAAGTAAAATAAGCTGCACCGTCTTCAACCTCCAGGTTTGAAACTCCCTGCAGGTCTTCAGTAAATATGACTTCTGAAACTTTTTGCCCCGTGGTAAGATCAATAGTTTCAAAACTTTCTGTACCCAGCACATACAGGTAATCATTTTCGATCTCCATATCTGTGAGTCCGTCATTGACCTCCAGGGTTTTCACTACTGCGTTTGTAGCTGAATTTATTACAATTATGGTATTGCCCACTCCGTAAGAAGAATTCTGAACATAGATGAATCCGTCTTCGGCCAAAATTTTTGCAGTGGGAGCATTAATTGCTATGGTACCGGTAACCTCCAGGCTTTTAAGATCTATAACTGCTATGTAATCATCATTGGGCGCATTTACTACTTCAGCCAGGTTTGTAACATAAGCTGTTTCACCAACTACTGCGGCATAATATGGAACTTTGAGACCACTGTCTACCTTGCCCACAACTTCAAAAGTATTACGGTCTACCGCGGTGATGAGATTTGACCCGTTAGAAATGATATACGCATTCTCTTCGTGAAAGAACATTGACTGGAGAAATTTCCCCAGATCGTCATCGTTATTTGCCTGGTAGATCTCATGCGCTACAGTGCTAAGGTCTTCGCTCAAATATGTTACAGTGCCTGCAGTTTGGGAACCTTCATTGAGCACAAAGATACCTTCGGCATAAGATCCGGTTTCGGGTTTGGGTTCTGGGTTCACATTATCGTCATCGCTGCTACACGAATTAAGGAAAACCCCGCCAAGGAGTCCGAACAAGAATAGTTTTCTAAGCTTCATAAATTAAAAATTAAGATTTAAATAAATATTGAAATTGATGCCGGGCATCCAGCGGTCTTCTACGTTTTGGTATGCTTCATCAAAAATGTTCCTCACCCGCGCCCCTAACCTGTATGAGCCTTCACGGCCGAAAGCATAAGAAGTTGACAAATTTGAAATTGTATAAGCTTTCAGATTGTATTTTGGATCATTGTCTGAACGTGTGAAAACCTCCCCATTAAAAAGGAACTGGTAATCAAAATTCCACCTGCCATAAGTATAACCCGCAGCGGCCGTTGCTTTGTGGTAAGGAACGTAAATTAACTGCTTACCGGTCTTTTGGTTTTCAGATGCTGTATAGGCATAGATTCCTTTAAGGTTTAACAATCCGCTGCCCACTTTTTCCTCCCATCCTAAAAGTGCTTCCAGGCCATAAGACCGCACCTCATCTTCATTATGAGGCCGCCAGTTTCCGCCACTTCCGGGCAGCCACCTTATCATATCCTGTATGTCTATGTAGTAAGCGGTAAGGCCAAGGTTTAAATTCTGCCATCTAAAACTGTTGCCAATTTCGGCCTGCAGCGAAGTTTCCGGTCTTAAACTGGTATTCCCTCCCGGGTTCCAGTAAAGGTCATTATAGGTGGGGATTCTAAAATTTCTGGAGGCATTCAGCTTCAGGCTATAAAAAGAAGAAAACCTGTACTTTGCTCCTGCTGAAAATAATAGCGGGCTCTCATAATTATTGGTCAGTTCCTTCCGAAGCCCCGCTTCATAAGAGAATTCTTGTGCTGGCTGATGCTTCAGAAGAAATGCTGCGGAAAAAATATTCCTGCTGTTGTCATCAATACCCGAACCCTCGCCAGCTGTATGGGTATTTGAAAGTACCGAAGCCAGCTGAAGGTTTTTAAAACCAAAATATTCCAGGTCATTTCGGGCAATGAAAGTTTCAGCCTCTCCAAAAGAAAAGCGTTTAGAACTCAGATTCTCATAATACCTGTAGCTTTCATCTAAAAAGGCAATTTTGGTAGTCGATTTAAATTGGGAAACCCCTGTTTCCCATTCCAGCAGGTTCCTGCTGTTCACATCCCGGTATTTTGTAGGTGTCTCAGATGGTCTAATGAGCGAAAAATGCCTGTCTGCATGAGAAAAACTGCTGAAGGCCCGCAGGTAATTTTTAGGGGCGATCTTGTAGGCCAGTCCCACATCAAGGCTGTTATTGTAGAACTGCCCATTCAGGTTCTCCCCTTTTTCGGGGTAATCGTAATCATTGTCTGAGCTGTTCCTTGCTCCCGCTACAGACAAACTCCACACTTCGCCCGAGGCCTCTAAACTGTACCTGGCATCAAGGCTGTTATAGCTGCCATACTGCAAAAAAACCTCATTTTTGAAGCCCTGGTTAAACTTAAGCCTATTGTTGAGGTGAACCGTTCCGCCAATGGCTCCTGTCCCGTAAATAACACTTCCGCCGCCACCGCGCACGGCCACTTCATCGACCCCTGCCGTACTTAGTATATTGAAATCTGACTGCCCGTTGAACTGGGAATTTATATTGATCCCGTTCCACAACACCGCCGTTTGCGACGCCGTGGTGCCGCGGAAAGAGGGCGAAGAGACCATACCCAACCCGTTCTGCTTAAAATAAATGGGCGAATTGAACTGCAGGACCTCGCCCAGGGCAGGACGGCTGAGTTTAGTGACGGAATCATCAATTTTAATAAGGGTTTGGCCGGTTGAAAACTCTCGAAGTTTAACATCGCTCAAAAAAACCTCTTCGAGATAGTTGATAGAGTCAAGCTGGGCAAAAGAGGGCGTCCAGTGAAACAGGCTCAAAAATAGTAGGTAGAAAATGCTTTTTTTCATCATCCGCAGGCTTTTTTCCCGAAAGCCAAAGGTTTTTAATTAATGAAAAATGGCAGGTCTCCTGGCTCGCGTCCTTTTTGTGAACCTTCCCATCCCATTAGCTGGCAGGACAGTGGTATGAAGTGTACAAAAGGCATTCCGACGCATCGGAACTAAGCTTACAGTTGCGGGAACAGCTCAGGCTTATTTGAAGTTAGAGTTTAGAAGTTAGAAATACGAAGTATTCTTGTTTCAACTCTCTTCGGAAGTTAGTGTCAAATTTCGTACTTCGTAATTCGTACTTCTAACTTCCCCTGATTCCCTTTTAATCGATGTCTTTTACTTCTGAAACTTCTTCAGAAAACAATCGAACCAAAATTCAAAGCGAAAATAAACATTTTAGGGCTTTTTACTTCAATAATTTTAAATAATCTTACTTTTGAAGTGCCAATGAAGAACAGCCTCTACACATACAGCCTCCTACTCCTTTTCATCTCCTTTGGATGTAGATCTGACAAACAGGAAAAAGCACCGCTCTTATCCAAACAGGGGGAAGAGATAGCAGTAAAATACGCCTCGGGCCTGCACATCGTTGATTTTAACGACCATATGATCATTAGCGTGGAGAACCCCTGGCCAAATGCCGACAGAACCTACCGGTACCTGCTGGCAGAAGAAGGGGCCAAGGTACCACGAGACGTAAAATTTGACCAGCGGGTGCAAATTCCAGTTAAAAAAATTGTGGTCACTTCCACGACGCATATCCCGGCGCTCGAGATTTTAAATTCTGAAGAACTGCTGGTGGGCTTTCCCGGTTTGGATTATATTTCTTCCGAAAAAACCCGCAAACGCATTGCAGCTGGCAAAATCAGGGAAATAGGCAAGAATGAAGCCCTCAATACCGAAAGCCTGCTCAACCTCCAGCCCGATGTGGTGATTGGCTTCTCGGTAGATGGCAGCAACAAAAGCCTCGACCTGCTCCAAAAAACCGGAATCCCGGTGGTGTTCAACGCCGACTGGACAGAGAATACCCCTTTGGGAAAAGCCGAATGGATAAAATTCTTTGGCGCCTTCCTGGGAAAAATGGATCAAGCAAATGCCTTTTTTGAAGGGATAGAAAAGGAATACCTCAACGCCAAAGAGCTGGCAAAAAAAGCCGAAAACAAACCCGAGGTGGTTGCCGGTGCCATGTACCAGGACCAGTGGTACCTGCCCGCGGGCAATTCCTGGCAGGCCATTTTCATAAAAGATGCCCATGCCAATTACCTTTTTGACCAGACAGAAGGCACAGGCAGCCTTTCCCTTTCTTTTGAAAACGTACTCACCCAGGCCGCACATGCCGATTTTTGGATGGGCCCCGGCCAGTTCACAGCTTATACCGAAATGCTGCAGGCCTCTCCCCATTATGCAAGGTTTGAGGCTTTTGAGAACAGGGATATCTACACATTTGCCAGCGAAAAAGGGAGTACCGGCGGGGTAATATTTTATGAGCTCGCCCCTTTACGGCCCGATCTGGTCTTGAAAGACATGATTTCTGTCTTTCATCCCCAGCTGCTCCCCAACTACACCACTACTTTTTATAAACCCCTGGAATAGTTGCAAAATACCCGTGCCTATACTATCGTTTTATTTCTCCTGTTGGGGGCAACAGTAGCGGCATGGCTTTTAAATATTAGCCTGGGATCGGTAAATATCCCTTTTGAAGAAGTGCTGGCAGTGCTTTTTTCTTCGGAAGCTAACAGCACCAACTGGCATTACATTATTATGGAATACCGCCTGCCAAAAGCCTTTACCTCAATTTTGGTCGGCTCTGGCCTTGCGGTGAGCGGGATGCTGATGCAAACGCTTTTCAGGAACCCTTTAGCCGGCCCGTATGTGCTGGGATTGAGCAGCGGTGCCAGCCTGGGCGTAGCCCTGGTACTTATGGGGGCAACTATCTTTGGAGGTGTTGCCGGTGGGGCCGTCTTTTCTCAATGGAGCGTTGTGATCGCTTCCAGCCTTGGCAGTTTGCTCGTGCTCATGGCGGTAATGCTGGCTTCAGTAAAGCTTAAAGACACCATGGCCATTCTCATTATTGGGCTCATGTTTGCAAGCCTCACCTCGGCGGTGGTAAGTGTTCTGGCATATTTTAGTCCGGCGGCACAGCTGCAGCAGTATGTTTTCTGGTCCTACGGAAGTGTGGGCGATCTTAGCTGGAATGAACTTGGCATCATGAGTTTTTTCTGGGTGTTTGGGGTGATGATTGCCCTCTTCAGCATAAAAAACCTCAACTCCCTGCTTTTGGGGGAACAATACGCCCGAAGCCTGGGCATGAACATTGGCCGAAACCGAACCGTGCTCATCATCTCGACAAGTATATTAGCCGGAAGCATCACTGCTTTTGCAGGGCCGGTAGCCTTTGTGGGCATGGCAGTGCCCCACCTCATTAGGCAGGTGATCCCGGTGAACGATCACCGCATCCTGTTGCCGGCCGTAATCTTTGGCGGTGCCATTCTCATGCTACTCTGCGACACCGTGGCCCAACTGCCCGGCAGCGATCACACCCTGCCCATAAATGCAGTAACTTCGCTGGTAGGCGCACCCGTGGTGATCTGGCTCCTGGTAAGAAAAAGAAAATTCCTCTTCTAAAACTTCAGAAATAGCAGCAGATAAGAAACATATCATCCTTAAAACTGAAAACCTCTCCATAGGTTACAGAAAGAAGCAGTTCGAGAAAACAGTGGCTTCAGGAATTGATATTGCGGTTTCTGAAGGTGAACTGGTGGCGGTGGTAGGCATAAATGGCGTGGGAAAATCGACATTTTTGAGAACCCTAAGCGGGATACAGCCTGAACTTTCGGGGCAGATTGAGCTCAACGGCGAAAACAGGAAAAATATTTCTGCGGAAAGGCTGGCAACCATGATTAGCCTGGTGCTCACCCAACAGCCCCTGTCAAAGAACCTGGGCGTAGCCGAACTGGTAGCTCTTGGCAGGCAACCCTACACCAATTGGATTGGAAGCCTCACCTCTACCGACAGGGAAATAGTGAAAGACGCACTGGCCCTGGTTAAGATCGAAGAAATACAGGAAAAGAAGTGCCACGAGCTAAGCGACGGACAGTTGCAAAAAGTGCTTATTTCACGTGCCCTCGCGCAGAATACGCCTTTGATGATCCTCGATGAACCCACTTCCCATCTCGACATGTACCACAAGGCACAGGTACTCAAACTCCTGAAAGATCTGAGCCTGCGCACAAAAAAAGCGGTGATCTTTGCCACCCATGAGATCAACCTGGCCCTGCAGCTGTGCGATAAGATCATTTTGATGAAGCCAGACGGGGTAGTACAGGACACGCCCCAACAGCTCATTCAAAAAGGGCATTTTGAGAGCATCTTTCCTTCAGACCTTATAGTTTTTGACAGGGCCACCGAATCCTTCAGAATAAAAACCTGAAAATAGTATCTTTGAGCAAACTCAGCTCATGACAGATCCTATTATACTGGCAACCTCTCTTATCGTCCTCATTTTTGGAGGCCTTTTAGGCTATTTGCTGGCTAATTTTAGGGGCAAAGGCATTCAAAATGTGCTAAAAGAGCGAAATGAACAGCTCAATAATCAGTATCAGGATTATAAAGTCCAGGTTCAGGAGCAGGTGCTGCAGTTAAAAGAGCAGGGAAAGCAGGAAAGAGAAGCCATCAACAGGCAATATTTGGAAGCCTGCCATGAACGTGAAGAAATAAGAAGCAAAAAAGACATTTTAAGCACCCGGCTTACCGAAAGGACTTTAGAATTAAAAAACCTTCAGGAAAAACTGGAAGAACAAAAAGGGGAACTGGAAAAACTTCAGGAAAAATTCAGCAAAGAATTTGAGAACCTGGCCAATAAAATCCTCGAACAAAAATCGGAGAAATTCACCAGCATCAACAAAGAAAACATCAATCAGATCCTCTCCCCGCTTCAGGAAAAGATCAAACTTTTTGAGGAAAAAGTGGAGAAAAATTCGAATGATTTTATCGAGCGGCACGCGCAGCTGGGCAAGCAACTAGAATACCTGCACGAGCAGAACGTGAAGATTAGCGAAGAGGCGAATAACCTTACCAAAGCCTTAAAAGGCGAGAATAAGACCCAGGGGAACTGGGGCGAATTGATTTTAGAGCGCGTGCTTGAGAAGTCGGGGCTGGTAAAAGACCGGGAATATTTTCTACAGAAATCCCACGAGACCGAAGAAGGCAAAAAACTGCTGCCCGATGTGGTTCTGCATTTACCCGGAGACAAGCGCATGGTCATTGACTCAAAAGTTTCGCTGGTGGCTTATGAAAAATACGTAAATGAGGAAAACCAGGAAAAGCGGGCACGTTACCTCAAAGATCATTTGCGTTCGCTTAACGGCCATATTCAGGACCTTAGCACCAAAAAATACGAGGACCTCTACAAGATGGATTCACCCGATTTTGTACTCATGTTCATACCCGTGGAACCGGCCCTGTACCTGGCTCAAAATCTTGACAGTTCTTTCTTTTACACCGCTTTTCAAAAAAATATTTTACTGGTAAGCCCCACCACCCTGCTCTCTGTACTGCGAACCATTGACACCTTGTGGAGCAACGAGAAACAACAGCAAAATGCCCTTGAAATCGCCAATCACGCAGCTTCTTTGTACCATAAATTCAAGTTGCTGCTCGATGAACTCGAAACCCTGGGGAAAAGGCTGCGGTCTACCAACACGGCCTATGATGATGCCATGAAAAAACTCACAGGCCAGCAAAACCTGATCAAAGATATAGATCAACTGGAAACTCTGGGAATCTCCCCCAAGCAAAAGCTGTCTCAAAAATGGCTTTCCCGCGCGAACGGGGAAGAAAACCAGAACCAGTTAAACTAACATTATGAAAGCCACTGCGGATATATCCCGGAGAAATATAAACCTACTTTACCAAAAGCATTAGAATGACCAAAGATTTTAAAACTGTTGCCGAATCTCAGGTAACCATTTCAGAACTTATGCTGCCCTCACACTCCAATTTTAACGGAAAAATACACGGAGGTTACGTACTGTCCCTGCTCGATCAAATTGCCTTTGCCTGTGCTTCCAAACATTCGGGTGCCTATTGCGTTACCGCCAGCGTAGATACGGTAGATTTTTTAAAGCCCATAGAAATTGGGGAGCTGGTAACCATGAAAGCTTCGGTGAATTTTGTAGGGAGCAGCTCCATGCAGATCGGGATTCGCGTGGAAGCCGAAAATATCCAGACAGGTGCCCTAAAGCATTGTAATTCCTCGTATTTTACCATGGTTGCAAAAGATGAAAAAGGACAATCGGTCAAAGTGCCGGGGCTCATTTTAAAATCCAGGGATGATATTCGCAGGTTTGCAAAAAGTATCAAGCGATACGACAATAAGAGGGTGCGCCTCAAAGAATTTACCGAAACCGATTTTGTTTCTGAAGAGCACCTGCACATCGTGGAAACCTATAACGTTAAAATTGAGGTGTAGTGAAATTTAACGGATTTATTGCCGCGCTGCTATTTGCCATCCTCATTTCATGGTTTCTCCCACAAGGCCCCGAAGTATTGCCGTTTAAGCTTATTACCGATGTGGGGATAGGCTTCATTTTCTTTTTCTACGGATTAAAATTGTCTCCTGCCGAGTTTAAAACCGGACTGTACAATTACAAGATCCACATTTTGGTGCAACTCACTACCTTCGTCTTTTTCCCGTTGCTGGCCCTTGCGTTTGCACCATTCTTTGAGGGCGGCACGGGTTCGTCGCTTTGGCTGGCCCTGTTTTTCCTGGGGGCCCTGCCGTCTACGGTAAGTTCTTCTATTGTCATGGTCTCTCTGGCCCGCGGGAACATTCCCACAGCCATATTTAACGCCAGCCTTTCGGGACTTCTGGGGATCATCGCCACCCCTCTCTGGATGAGCCTTTTCATGGCAGCCTCCTCCCAATTTGAATTTGCGGCAGTGGTCCAAAAACTGGTACTCCAGATTATTTTGCCGTTGATAATTGGTCTATTCCTTCAGAAGTTTTTAGGAGATCTCGCCCGGAAAAATTCTAAAAAGATCAGCCTTTTTGATAAGTCGGTCATTGTTCTTATTGTGTACTCGAGTTTTAGCACCGCATTTTCTTCAGAATTATTCAGCAGTGTAGGCCTTTACGACCTGCTAAAGCTGGTCACAATGGTGAGCATATTGTTCTTTGTGGTTTATTTTGGACTGGGAAGCATTTCCCGCTGGTTAAATTTTTCTACGGAAGACGAGATTACAACCAAATTTTGCGGCACCAAAAAATCTCTGGTACACGGCTCGGTAATGGTTAAGGTAATCTTCGGAAGCTCTGCAGCAAACGCCCTGTACCTGCTGCCCATTATGCTTTACCACATCCTGCAGCTACTGGTAATTGCCGTTTTCGCTGAAAATTACCGAAATCGGCCAGAGAGAGAAGACCTTCCGGTTACATAGCATATGACGATGCCAAATTGTTTTGCTATTTATGGGTATGAAGATAAATGGCTAAAGCCATTATTTTTTATTAATTTTCCTATAGCCCCGGGTTCAAACCCGGGGCTATGATAGCACATAAAAATAAAAACCATTTTAATGGTTTCATTTTCATTTTTTTAAATGGGGCATTCGTATAATAAAATATGGGTTCATGCCATTTGGTCAACCAAAGACCGGCGTCTTTTAATTGAGCTTTCAGTTGAGGATAAAATTCATCAGCACATCAATCAGCAATTGCGTGAAGCTGGTTGCCCAGTACGGATTATAAACGGCATGCCAGATCACATTCATTACCTGTTCTTACTCAATCCACAAAAATCTATTTCGGAAGTGATCAAGCAAATCAAAGGCAGTAGTTCACATTACATAAACCATCACAATCATATACCTCAAAAATTTGCGTGGCAAACCGGGTATGCCGCTTTTTCTGTTTCTGAATCTGTCTTAGAGAAGACTTCTTTCTACATCCAGAACCAAAAAGCACACCATCGAAAAAAGACATTTCAACAGGAATACGAGGATTTTCTGAAGCTTTACGGATTGTCAAATTCATAATCTCTCCAGTTGTCACCATTTTTAAATGGTTAAACCATTATAAACTCTCCAGATTATTCTATAGCCCCGGGTTTAAACCCGGGGCTATAATAGCATATAAAAATAAAAACCGTTTTAACGGTTTCAGGATCAAATCGAGGCCACAATTCCCGCAACATTGATGGTAAACAAGATCCAGCTCATTACAAGCAGGAGGCCGCCTAGCGGAGTAACAGGTCCCAAAAATGTCATTTTTCGATCTTTTGCCGCAGAAAGCACCAGCCCGTAAATACTGAAGGAGAAAAATATCACGCCTATTACAAAAAACCAGCCCATGAGGTTTTGAGATAATCCTTGAAAGGGAAAGATCACTCCCACCAGGATGAGCAGTAAAGCGTGGTACATCTGATATTTGACACCGGTCTCAAAACTTTTGAGCTGGTCGTTATCCAGGTATTTCTTCAGGCCATGGGCGCCAAAAGCACCAAAGATCACTGCCAGTGTTCCGAAAACTCCGCCGCATATTAAAATAAACTCTTTCATAATTTCACATTTTTGAGACCTCTGTAAATAGAGAATGCCATCTTAAAAAGATGGCATTCAAAAATAGCATTTTTAAGACTTATTTTGTCAGGTACATTTTTCTCCTGGAGTACAATTCATAGAAAGTATCGTCCCGCAGGCTGTCTATAAATAAGATACTTTCGCCGGTACTCTTCATTTCTGGCCCCAGCTGTTTATTAACATGGGGGAACTTATTGAAAGAGAATACAGGTTGTTTAATAGCGTAACCTTCCAGTTTTGGTTCAAATTTAAAGTCGGTCACCTTACTTTCTCCCAACATCACTTTGGTTGCATAATTCACATAAGGCTGCCCGTAAGCTTTAGCTATAAAAGGCACGGTACGGGAGGCTCTTGGGTTTGCTTCTATGATGTATACTTTGTCATCTTTAATGGCAAACTGAATGTTGATGAGCCCCACAGTATTTAAAGCCAGCGCAATTTTCTTGGTGTGGTCTTTTATTTGCTGAAGCACAAGATCTCCCAGGTTGAAAGGCGGAAGCAGGGCATTTGAATCTCCCGAGTGGATTCCGCAGGGTTCGATATGCTCCATAATCCCGATAATCTGAACGGTTTCACCGTCACAAATTGCATCGGCTTCGGCTTCAATGGCCCCATCTAGATAATGATCTAGAAGCAGCTTGTTATTCGGGATTTTTCTTAGCAGGTCTACCACAGTAGCTTCAAGCTCCTGCTTGTTGATCACGATCTTCATTCCCTGGCCTCCAAGCACGTATGAAGGCCGAACAAGAATTGGAAAATCGAGTTCATCGGCAAGGGCCAGGGCTTCATCGGCAGTTTCGGCTACCCCAAATTCGGGATAAGGAATATCATTTTCCTGAAGCAGCTTAGAAAAAGATCCTCTGTCTTCAGCTAAATCAAGAGACTGGAAGCTGGTTCCAATGATCTTTATTCCGTAGCGATCAAGTTTTTCAGCAAGTTTTAAAGCCGTTTGGCCGCCCAGCTGCACGATGACACCTTCAGGTTTTTCATGCTGAATAATGTCGTAGATATGTTCCCAGAAAACAGGTTCAAAATAAAGTTTATCGGCCACATCAAAGTCGGTCGAAACGGTTTCAGGGTTACAGTTGATCATGATGGTCTCATAGCCGCACTCCTTGGCAGCCAGTACCCCGTGTACACAACAGTAATCGAATTCTATTCCCTGTCCAATCCTGTTTGGACCTGAGCCCAGCACCACGATCTTCTTTTTATCGGAAACCTTACTGTCGTTCTCTACATATTTCACTCCTTCTTTAGTCTCTATTCCGGCTTCAAAAGTGGAATAATAATAAGGAGTTTCAGCTTTGAATTCGGCTGCACAGGTATCAACGAGTTTGTAAACCCGGTTAATGCCCATCTCCTCCCTTTTCCTGTAGACCTCGCTTTCGAGACAGTCTACCATATAAGCGATCTGCCTGTCGGCAAAACCTTTTTGTTTTGCTTCAAGGAGCAGGTCTTTAGGAAGAGAATCTATGCTGAATTTTGAGATTTCTACTTCGAGGGTGTACAGCTCCTCATATTGCTTGAGGAACCACATATCAATTTTTGTGATCTCGTGGATCCTGGTTAACGGGATTCCCAGCTGAATGGCATCATAGATCACAAAAACCCTATCCCAGCTGGCGAATTTCAGCTTCTCCAGAATTACATCGTAGTTGGAATACCCTTTGCCATCGGCGCCCAGGCCGTTCCTTTTGATCTCGAGCGACTGAGTGGCCTTGTGCAGGGCTTCCTGGAAAGATCTTCCTATTCCCATCACCTCGCCCACAGATTTCATTTGCAGCCCAAGGGTGCGGTCACTACCTTCAAATTTATCAAAGTTCCAACGCGGTATTTTCACGATCACATAATCGAGCGTAGGCTCAAAAAGTGCCGAGGTTGATTTGGTAATCTGATTCTGAAGTTCGTCTAGCGTGTAACCAATGGCAAGTTTAGCCGCAATCTTGGCGATGGGATAACCCGTGGCTTTTGAAGCAAGAGCCGAAGACCTTGAAGTTCTCGGGTTAATTTCAATGGCCATGATCTCTTCTTTTTCGTCGGGGCTTACCGCGAACTGCACGTTACAACCTCCGGCGAAGTCACCAATATTCCGCATCATTTTGATAGCCAGGTCTCTCATTCTCTGGAAACAGGTATCACTAAGGGTCATGGCCGGGGCAACCGTAATAGAGTCCCCGGTGTGTATTCCCATAGGGTCCATGTTCTCGATAGAACAAATAATCACCACGTTATCGTTCTTATCGCGCAGCAGCTCCAGCTCGTATTCTTTCCAGCCTAAAAGGGCTTTATCTATAAGCACTTCATGAATAGGGGAAGCTTCAAGACCGGCTGTTAACAGTTCATCAAAATCTTCTTCTTTATGTACAAAAGAGGCACCGCTCCCCCCAAGGGTAAACGAAGCGCGTATTACCAGCGGAAAACCAAATTCCTGCGCCACTTCCTTCCCTTTTAAGAAAGAAGTCACTGTTTGTGCAGGGGCCACACCTACTCCCAGGCGTACCATTAACTGCTTGAACTTTTCCCTGTCTTCTGTAATATTGATAGCATCAATATCTACCCCAATCAACTTAACATTGAAATCGTTCCAGATTCCTTTTTCCTCGGCCTCTATACATAAATTTAGTGCCGTTTGCCCTCCCATGGTAGGAAGCACTGCATCAATATCGGGGTGATCTTTTAAGATCTCAATAATAGATTTTGTGGTAAGGGGTCTCAGGTAAACATGATCGGCCATAGAAGGGTCGGTCATGATGGTGGCAGGGTTTGAATTTATAAGGACGGTTTCAATTCCTTCTTCGCGCAACGACTTAAGTGCCTGTGCACCGGCATAATCAAATTCACAGGCCTGACCAATTACAATGGGGCCAGAACCAATAATCAGTATTTTTTTGAGGTTTTCGTTCTTTGGCATGAGAAAATCTTTGTGTGGTGTTTGTAAAAATAGGAACCTACAGGGTATAAAAAAAGGCGTTACTTAAAAAAGCAACACCTTTATTATTTAGAGGAATTATCATCTAGTGTTTGTGCCTTTGCTCAGAGGAAACAGATAATTTCTTTCTACCTTTTGCTCTTCTACGAGCAAGCACCTTTCTTCCGTTAACACTTGCCATACGCTCTCTGAAACCGTGCTTATTTTTTCTTTTCCTCTTAGATGGTTGAAACGTTCTTTTCATGATAATTATCTTTAATCTTCTTTGAAATCGCTTTGAAAAACAGCCTTAAGACCTCCTCTTAAAACTGCGGGCAAATATACAAAGAGTTTTTACTTAGGCAAACCCTTATTTAAAATAATTCCCAATTGTTTTTCTTACCTTTGCGGTTTTTAAAATTTACTGCAAATGTTCAATAAAATCTATAAATTAATAATTACTGCTATCCTTGTTATTGTTGCTGTCTGGCAATTTTTTGAAGGCAATATAGGAAATGGGCTTTTCCTATTACTGTTGACAGGTATATTTATTTTCCTCTATTACAAGAATGAAATGATCCTGATGGCCTTTTTGAGGCTTAGGAAGCAGGATTTTGCAGGAGCCAAAAAATGGCTCGATAAAATAAAGGACCCCGAAAAAGCACTTACTCAAAAGCAACAGGGATATTACTGGTACCTACACGGTTTAATGGTCTCCCAAACCAACATCACACAGGCCGAAAAGTTCTTTAAACGCGCCGTGAAACTGGGACTTTCAATGAAACAGGACCTCGCCATGGCAAAACTCAACCTTGCGGGCATCGCCATGACCAAAAGAAGAAAGAGAGAGGCACAAATGCTGCTACAGGAAGCCAAAAAACTCGACAAACACAATATGCTTGATGAACAGATCAAGATGATGAAGCAGCAGATGAAAAAGATCTAAATTTGCCATTTTTGAAACCCCGCTTCCAAGGAGCTTTTTCCTCTTCTCCTGCTTTGTATTTCAACTATTATACCTGTAGTTAAACGAGTTTATTTTAGCCGGGACGCCGCGTTCTGTAACTTAGTGCAGAATTTGGATCCCCGGCACATGCAGCGAGCTTTACTACTTCTCTTTACGCTATCTTTCTTCTTACTGGCTCATGCCCAGGAGGATGAGATAAGTTTTTCTGAAGCTCTTGCCATCCACCTTCCCAAGTACAACAAACACGCCGATAAAGCTTACCGTGACAAAAATATAGCCCGTGCAGACGAGCTGTTCGACTCTCTGGTGAATTACGGACTTAAAGGTTCTGTACTCGATAACTTCAGGGTAACAAACCTGAAAAAGAAGCCGGTTTATCTCAACGAGTTTGAAAAACCAGTATATCTTACCACCTACGCCTCGTGGATCATTCCCACCGAGGGCGAAATTCCGGCACTCAATAAACTTTCAGAAAAATACGGGGAGCAGATAGACTTTATCATCCTATTCTGGGACAACTTCGAGACCACAAAAAAACTGGCCAAAAAGTACCACAAAAACATAAAGATCCTGTACGTAGATGAACTGCAAAACAACAGCCCGTATGTTGTAAAAATGATGAAGCACTCCCTGGGGCTGCCTACTTCTTTTCTGCTGGACAGCGGTAAAAAAATCCTGGACATTCGAAGAAAGGTCTCCCATCCCTTCGGAATTGAATTCGAAAAATCTTTCGCCCTCAATTACGATTCTTTATCGAGCGCCATTTCCCTTTTATTAATGGAAAACAGCAGCCGTTACATTACTGCTGAAAAAACAGTTTTCCCATAATCCTTGAGGAGAGGGAAACTTATTACATTCAGATTCCACCCCAAAACCCATATCGCTATAGAGCCGGGTAATAACCTTCTTCGGGAAGTTCAATCAGATATTCTTTACGGGACCGGTTATTGAGGTGCGCCTCCCTTAACCACGGATTGTGAATTTTGAGGATCTTGTAATTGATTCCGAAATTCTGGGCAAAGCGTGCAAAATCGGTCACTGCGGTATCTACTTTTACTTTATAAGAAGGGATGTGCTGATAAAGGTCTTTTTGCCTGAAGTTAAACCCGTACTGCTGCGGATTTTCCATGATCTCTTTTAAAGCCAGAATCCTGAAGATATACCTCCCGGTCTCCTCACCCAGGAGCAGGTCGTAATAATCGCTTACATCCTGCCGTTCCCGCTGCCTGTCTACCCCGTAATTACCGGCGTTATATGCGGCCGCGGCAAGCGTCCAGTTCCCAAATCGCTCTTTTGACTTTTTAAAATATTCGGCAGCAACATGGGTAGATTTTTCAATATTGTAGCGTTCATCAACATTATCGTTGATCTCCAGCCCATACTCTTTACCGGTGCTCTCCATAATCTGCCAGAAACCCCTGGCCCCTGCAGGAGACACTGCGTTGGTAAGGCTGCTTTCTATCACGGCCAGGTATTTAAAATCGTCGGGCACCCCGTGTTCGGCAAGAATTGGTTCTATTACAGGAAAGTATTTATTTGCCCGCTTCAGCAACAACAAAGTATTGGATTGCCAATAAGTATTTACCAGGAGCTCCCGGTCCATTCTTTCGTAGACATCGGGGATTTCTACCGGCACCTTTTCCCCGGCAAATTCGAGGTCTTCGGGCATGGGCAAAGCATATACATTATAATCATTCGCAATCTTTTTTTCCTGGTTCTCATCACTGGGCGCATCCTGTACCGCATTGATCCCAAGACCGCAAACCACCAGCAGGCTTCCTCCAATCAAAATATTCTTCAGTTTCATCTTAACTATGTAATTCTTTTTCTTTCTTTTTTTCCAGTTTTCCGGTGGTGATGATCTCTTCAAGGTGTTCGTTAAACCATCTAAACCGGTTAATGATCATCACGTGCGTGCCTCCCGGCACAGTAATACACCCACCTATATACCGGTAAGGGAAGATCTCATCCCGGTCGCCGTGAATATGCACCACGCCCGGGTAAGGCTCCTGCCTCTCCCAGCACACCATCTGTTTTATCGCCCAGTCGAGATAACGTGTATCGGTGACCGAAAGATATTTTTTGTAAAGTTTGGCTCGTTTGGTCGCAAAATCACCCACCGCAATTTTCTCCAAAGCATCTACATGGCGCACCAGAGAGGTGGGTAAAATTTTAAAAGCACCTGTACAGCGGGCGAACCTCATGCGGCGTGGCAATTCTTTTTCACTTTTTACGCTGGAAATAATAATTACCCGCCGCACCTCTATAAGCTGGGCCATTTCCTGAACAATAACCCCGCCAAAGGATACACCGATAAGCACCGGATTTGTATGTTCGATCTTTTTGCTCAACCTCTTCGTGTATTCCCTTAAACTTTCCTTTGGTTTTGGAAGCACCCAGTCAAGCCAGTGGATCTTGAACCTGTCTTCGGGCAGCCTTATCATTTCAAAAATACTGGGGTTGGCGGCCAGGCCGGGCATACAGTAAACGTGGATAAGTGGATCTTTCACCATACTTTAGCAGGTTCTACAGCCGTAATGTGCTCAAAAATCGTTAACTTTACATTCAAATTTAAGGGAAATTACGCGCTTCAGATCAAGAATTAATTAAAATTTCCCCCGAAGGCTTCGGCCTCTCAGCCAACATCAAGCTCTATAACTTAAAAAAACGGCTGATATTTTGATACTCTAATAAAAAACATACATATGGACCCTCAGCTATCTGTTAATGACAATGAATTTCTTCGTCAATTTGAACTTCAGGTTGAAGGAGAATTAGCCAAGATTGAATACGCAAACCAGGACCGCAAGATCTTTTTGACCAAACTTGAAATGAGTGATCAGCTTAAGGAAAAAGGCTATCTGGAACCTTTTATAGAGAAAGTTCTGGACATTATTAAAGAACGAGAAATAAGAGTAATGCCTACCAGCCCTACCATTGCGAGATTCATGCGAAAGAACCGCCGAAAATACAAAGGCATGCTGCCTGTAGGCATCAATATCTAGACCACTGCCTTTTCTTCGACATAAGAGAAGCGAACAATTCCATCTTCTCCAATCTTCTGCAGCTCTACCTGGTGCAGGGTGTTAACCAGTGCAGGATCCCACGGAGTTTTCACCTTTACGTAATTCTCTGTAAAGCCGTGAATGTAGCCTTCTTTGTTCTCTCCTTCAAAAAGGACAGTTTTTGTCTTGCCTAATTGGGTCTCATAAAAAGCCCGTCTTTTTTTAGCAGAGAGGCCACGCAACATTTTACTCCTCTTTTTGCGCACCTTTAAAGGTACCACCGCTTCCATTTCTGCCGCCGGGGTATTTTCCCTTTCCGAATAAGTAAACACGTGGAGGTAAGAAATATCCAGCTCGTTCAGGAAATTATAGGTATCAATAAAATATTCATCGGTCTCTCCCGGAAAGCCTACAATTACATCTACACCTATACAGGCATCGGGCATTACTTCTTTGATCTTTTCTACCCGGTCTACGTAGAGTTCTTTCATGTACCGGCGGCGCATTGCCTTAAGTACTTCATTATTGCCGCTTTGAAGCGGAATATGAAAATGAGGCACAAATGCTTTGCTTTGCGCAACAAAATCTATAGTCTCGTTCTTCAGCAGATTGGGCTCTATTGAAGAAATGCGAAGCCTTTCTATTCCTTCTACCGTATCCAGACCTTTTACCAGGTCAAGAAAAGTGTGCTCATGTTTTTTGTTCCCGAACTCACCTTTTCCATAGTCCCCAATATTAACACCCGTAAGCACAATCTCCTTAATACCTTTTTCACTTATTCTCTTCGCATTTTCAAGCACGTTTTCCAAAGAGTCACTTCGGGAAATGCCCCGCGCAAGAGGGATAGTACAATAAGTACATTTGTAATCACATCCATCCTGCACCTTCAAAAATGCCCTTGTGCGATCCCCAAAAGAGTAAGAGCCCACGTAAAAATCGGCTTCCCCGATTTCACAGGAATGTACCTCTCCCATGTCATTTTTGGTGAGGTCGTTAAGGTAATTGGTGATCTTGAATTTTTCGGTTGCACCAAGCACCAGGTCTACCCCATCTACAGCTGCCAGCTCTTCAGGTTTTAACTGCGCATAACAGCCCACAGCTATCACAAAAGCATTTTCATTGGCTTTTTGGGCCTGCTTTACAATGGTCTTGAACCTTTTATCGGCATTATCGGTAACCGAACAGGTATTGATCACATATATATCGGCTGCTTCGCTAAAATCTACCCGCACAAAACCTTCATCTTTAAAAGATCGGGCAATGGTAGAGGTTTCAGAAAAATTCAGCTTACAACCCAGGGTATAAAAAGCTACTTTTTTGGGATCTTCCATTTCTTCTCATTCACGATTCTAAAGGCCAGGCTTCAGAATTTCAGTTAAATATAACAGCCTCTAAAAATGACATTTTAGAGGCTGCAAAGATACCAACTTTAATTCAATGAACAATTGGCTGAATCAAGGATCAATTTGCGATGATCAATTAGCAGAAATATAGGACACCACAGCAATCAAAACGGGTACCTGAACACTGCATGCTGATCGTTTAACATCAATCGCGCCTGTATTTTTTAGTGTCTTCAAAAACCTGCTCCAGGATCGCTTTCTCTTCTTCTGAAAACTCGAGGCCTTTTCTTTCCATGACTTTTTCGGCTACTTCAAAAGCTTTGGAGGTTTGGTAGGTAGTAGTACCGCCGCTTCCGCCCCAACTAAAACTGGGCACGAAATTCCGCGGAAAACCGGCCCCAAAGATATTGGCGCTCACCCCAACCACGGTACCTGTATTGAACATGGTATTGATACTGCATTTGCTGTGGTCTCCCATCATGAGTCCGCAAAACTGAAGTCCTGTATGCGCAAACCTGCCGGTGGCATAATCCCACAGGCGCACTTCGGCATAATTGTTCTTTAAGTTTGAAGTATTGGTATCGGCCCCCAGGTTACACCACTCCCCCAGCACCGAATTGCCAAGATAACCGTCGTGCCCTTTATTTGAGTATCCAAAAATGACAGAATTATTCACTTCTCCCCCAACTTTGGAATGCGGCCCCACTGTAGTTGAACCGTAAATCTTAGCCCCCATTTTCACAATAGCGTGATCTCCTAACGCGAATGGGCCCCGCACAATGCTGCCTTCCATAATCTGGGCATCAGCTCCAATATAGATAGGACCTTCGGAAGCATTTAAAATAGCACATTCTACCTTTGCCCCCTCCTCTAAAAAGACATTTTCGGGGGCTATCACCTGGTTGGTGGAAGATAACTTCTGACTGCTACGATCCTGTACCAGCAGTTCAAAATCGGCAGTAATAGCTTCTCCATTCAGCCTGAAGATATCCCATGTATGCTCCACAACCACCGGTTTTCCTTCAAGCTCGATATGTTTGCAGTCGTCAAAATCTACCTCCTGTTCTTCGTAGGCATGAAATGCAACGATATCTTCTTCGTGAAAAATCCCTTCGCCGGGTTGCAGGTTCTTTACCTGCTCCACAAGTTCGGGTGTGGGCAAAAAAGAAGCATTGATCATAATGTTCTCTTCCATCTCTACCATTGGCCATTTTTCAGAAAGGTAATCTTCGGTAATTGTAGAAGTAGTGGTATTTAAATATCTCTCCCATTTTTCCCGAATGGTTAAGATCCCAATTCTAATTTCGGCCACAGGGCGCGTAAAAGTGAATGGCAGCAAATGGGCACGGGCAGAGCCGTCAAAGAGAATATAATTCATCTGTTTTTCTTTTATGGGCCTAAAAGTACAGTTTTTTAAAAAAACACATAAAATTTTAAAAAAGTATAACAAAAAAAGCCTCCCTGTATGTAAGGGAGGCTGGTAAATTATAATGACGCTAAAATTACTTTTTGAATTTCGCGTATTTGTTCTTGAACTTGTCAATACGACCGGCAGTATCCAGCAATTTGGCTTTCCCGGTGTAGAATGGGTGAGAAGTTCTGGAGATCTCCAACTTCACCAAAGGATAATTCTCACCATCAACTTCAATAGTTTCTTTTGTGTTCGCGGTAGATTTGGTGATAAAAACCTCGTCATTTGACATGTCTTTA
>Ga0098069_100377_pt1 | contig 20907 bp, 21 predicted proteins | sample 27_taG_FD_92584 | JGI IMG/M metagenome (GOLD analysis project Ga0098069, IMG submission 92584) | Marine viral communities from Cariaco Basin, Caribbean Sea - 27_WHOI_OMZ | ecosystem: Environmental > Aquatic > Marine > Oceanic | place: Caribbean Sea: Cariaco Basin | collected 2014-11-09
GCTGTTGCCCATTTGTCCTTCAGGTAAGCCAACGTTCATTCCGTCGGTGCGTAACTTGCTGTGAGGGTATTTATTATAAAGGGAATCAATAAAAGGTGTATTTGCCTTATCAACGGCCGAAGTGTTGGGGTCATTGCTGATCCCCCAGCCGTCCAGGATCATCAATATTACTTTTTTATTCATCGAATTAGGGAATTTTCACAAAGATACGAAATATGCATAGTAAGGAAAGCTTGTAAGGCTGTTATAATTAGCCCGAAAAGCAGAAATACCCTGAAAAGCTTTTTTTAACACTTATAGGTTTTAATTACACAATATTATTAAGATTTTGCAGTTCTTGTAAAAGGAGGAGGTGAATGTTAAAATGCTCATTATTACTGAATTAATTGATCATCTTCCCTTTTTGGTATGACCTTTGAAACATTATAGGCAACTAACTATTTAACAAAAAGATATGATCAACAAAACAACTGTATTTGCTCTTCTTCTTACCATAAGTGCCTCCTTCGCCTTTACCACCAATTCTTTAAATTCCGAAAAAGTTTTTGCTGAAAAAACTTCTGAAAAAGAAGTGGCCACCGTAAAAACCGAATTATCTTCCGAAGAAAAAATTGATCTTCTTTATGAGGAATTCGCCGCTGTTAATGCACAAATGCCTTCAAAAGTTTCTTTTGCCTATGCAATTACCGGGTATAACAAACTTGAAAACGAAGAAAAGATCGAAAACAGATTGTTGAGTATCGTAGATTTCAGCCTTCCTTCAACTGAAAAAAGGCTTTGGATCCTTGATATGGAAAACAATGAGATCCTTTACCACACTTACGTTTCGCACGGCAAGAATACCGGTGGGAATATGGCAACCAAATTTTCTAACACCCCTAATTCCCTGCAAAGTTCCCTCGGATTTTATGTTACCGCGGAAACTTACTACGGAAAAAACGGCCTTTCGCTTTTCATCGATGGGATGGAAGAAGACTTCAACTCAAATGCCCGTGAGCGCTATGTGGTGATTCACGGAGCAGATTACGCCAAAGAAGAAGCTATTAAAAGACTTGGCAGATTAGGCCGCAGCTACGGATGCCCGGCCGTGCCTACCGAAGTTTCCAAAGAGATCATCAATAAGATCAAAGGAGGGTCGGCCCTGTTCATTTACCACACGAATAAGGACTATATCTCTAACTCCACATATTTGAATTCCCAGTCTGTTTAAAAAGCTAGTCAGTTAATTTCGTGTAGATCTGTTCATCGAGATCGTACACGTCATTCAAGATAACAGTTTCATTTCCGGCCCGCCAGGCAGTCCAGTAAAAATGATGGACCTGGATGGGCCGGTTTACTTTTACAGTAGTGGTTTCCCCGGTTGCTATGATCTCCTGGATCTTTTCCTTTTGCCAGTCATCCTGGTTCTCTACCACGTAAGCAGCCAGATCAACAGCATTTTCAACCCTCACGCAACCCGAACTCTCTGCGCGCTGGGTTTGACTAAACAGGCTTTTGGCAGGAGTGTCGTGCAAATAGATAAGGTATTGGTTAGGGTACATGATTTTTACCCGCCCCAGCGGGTTGGCAGGGCCGGCACGTTGCGTTATATTGTAATTTAAGGCCTCATCGCTGCTCCAGTCAATTTTTGAAGGATCTACACGTTCCCCGCTGCGGTTGGTGATGATCATGTTGTTATCGCTTAAATAAGAGCGGTTTGCTGCCATTTTTGGAAGTACATCCTGAGATTTGATCGTTGGCGGGACCGTCCAGGTAGGGTTGATCACCAGGTGGTCTATGGTGTCAGAAAAAATTGGAGTGGGGCGTTCTTTGGCTCCGGCAATTATATTGTGTTGTCTCACCGTGTCGCCATCCTTGATTACTGCAAGCTTAAAATTAGGGATATTGATAAGGATGTAATGCTCCCCCAGGTCTCGCGGGTACCAGCGCCACCTTTCGAGGTTTGCCAGTATTTGATGGTAAATTTCTTCGGGGCCTTTGTTCAGTTCATCAATGGTGGCATTACCTATAATCCCGTCGGTTTGTATACTTTTCTTTTGCTGAAATTTTCTCACTGCATCTGTCAAATCTTCAGTATAAGTTTGTCCTATTTCTGAAGTATCTGCTTTAAAGATATCAAGCTCCTGAAGCCTTTGTGCTATGGCAGGAATTCGGGGATCTGTCTGCCCCGGCTCAATGAGCTCTCCGCGAGAGATCTTATTGATCTTTTTTTCCTGAGATTGCAGCTCCTTATAATCGGCCAGGCTTTTCTTCAGGCCTTCATATACGTGGTGATTGGGCTTCAGGCCTTCGAGAATTGAGCTTACTTCCTTCTGCTCAACAGCATCTTTCAAAAGTTTTTTGAAGTCTTTTTCTTTCCGGCTAATTCCCCAGAACTCGTGCAGCTTCTCCGGATCTAATTTTCCGAAGTATAAATGCCGCGCATAGGTGATAAACGCATCTGAAAGTAGCAGGTCGAGGCGGGCAGCCTGTTGCGAATTAAGATCGGGAATGGAAAGCAGGGAGTCAATCTCCTTTCCGTGGTAATCTTTAAAATTGAGGCCTTCTTCATTGGCTTCCTGCAGGCTGTTATAGAGGGAATGGACGCTTTCGCCATCACGCCAAAGAGATTTATAAGCTCTTTCGCTGTATACCTCTTCCAAAAGTCCCCCTTCAAAAATGTCATTTTTGGAAGATATTTCTGTCTTAATGCCATCGGGTGAGGCTTCTGCAATTTTTTCCGAAGCCTTGTCAGACGAAGCCCTGTCTGCCGGGTTGTTTTTGTCGCCGGTACAGGCACCAAGGCTTAAAAATAAGATGGTTAAGGGTAGTAAAAAGCTCTTTTTCATAACTTAGTAGGTGTTTTGTACATCACAACATGCATGCACACGTTTGGGATCATAAAAGCAGGGCCGGTAGTTGTATATCCGTACTTTTTGTAGAAGGCAACGGCAGTTTCCCGGGCGTTGAACCACAATAAAATATCAGGATTTTTGCTCTTTAGGAGTTCTTCCCCTTTAAGCAGCAGTTTTTCACCCAGTTTTTTGCCCTGGTGGGAAGGCAAAACCGCCATTCCTCTAAGCTGGTACTGTATTGGAGTTTCAAAAATGGCATTTTTACGGGCTACAAAAGTGGCAACAGCTACTGGTTGTTCTTCCTCAAAATATCCCAGGTGAATGCTGTCTTCTTCGAGATCGCCCTCAAAAAAGCACTCTTTTAAAGGTCGGCCGGGGCGTAGTACTTTCTGGCGGACCTTATAAGTTTCTTCGGCTGATATTTTCCGGATCATTTATCCTTCAGTAGCCTGTACCTCCCGGTACTCCTCATGCCTTTCAAACTGCTTGGCGGCATAGGCGCAAAGCGGATCAATTTTTAAATCCTTTTCTTTGGCGTAGTCTACGCTGTGCTTTACAAGGCTGCTGGCCAGGCCTTCTCCCGTGTATTTGGGGTCGGTTTCGGTATGGTCAAGGGTCATTACATTGTTGTCCTGAAGCGTATAGGTGAGTTCAGCAACTATATCCCCATCATCTTCAATGTAGAACATGCCTTTTCCATCTGTTTCTTTATGCTGAATATCTTTGTTCATATTTATCTTTTTTGAAGTATTTCGTCTACGATTCCGTAGTCTACAGATTCTGATGCATCCATCCAGTAGTCACGGTTGAAGTCTTTATAGATGCGTTCGTAGGACTGGCCGCAATTTTCGGCAAGAATCCGGGCGCTTTGCTCCTTGATCTTTAATATTTCGGCGGCCTGGATTTCGATATTGGAAGCCTGGCCCTGAGCTCCACCGCTTGGCTGGTGTATCATCACCTTGGCGTGCGGCTGAACAAACCTGCGCCCTTTGGCACCCGCCGAAAGTAAAATGGAAGCCATGGAGGCAGCGAGCCCTGTGCAAATTGTAGATACGGGGCTGTTTAGGCTTAGCATGGTGTCGTAGATTGCGAAGCCCGATGTTACATAACCCCCGGGACTGCTTATGTAGAATTGTATTTCATCTTCTCCGGTGGCATCCAGGTACATCATCCTTTCAATGACATGTTTTGCGGTTTTTTCATTAACTGTGCCCCACAAAAATATTTTTCTGTCGTTGAGCAGGGACTGTTCGATGCGGTCCTGAATTTTTCCGGGTTTATCTGTGTCTTTCATTGGAATTTTTAAATGATTGGTAGCTAAAAATATGACTATTTTTGCAGAAAAGAAGGGGATGAACCTTGCATTTAACAAGATTTTAAAGGAAGAAATTCCGCAGATACTGCCTATGATACAGGAGTTAATGGGGCAGCAGTTTTCAGACGAGATCCTTACCCAGAGGTTTTCTGAAATGTTTGATCAAAATTACGAATGTTTTAAGATAAGCAGTGAAGGGCAAACGCTGGGAGTATTCGGGCTGTGGTTTATGACGCGGCATTATGCAGGCCGCTCGTGTGAACCCGATCATATTTTTATCAGGGAGGAATTCAGGGGCAAAGGTGTGGGAAAAAAACTGTTCGAATTTATCTATAAGTATGCAGCCGAAAAAGGTTGTGAAACTTCAGAATTAAACAGTTACGTGCATAATTTTCGCAGTCACAAATTTTACCTCAATGAAGGTTATGAAATAAGGGGCTATCACTTTTTAAAAAAGCTGTAAATTTTTCTTGAGCAATAAAAAGTTTCGATATATATTTGCAGAGCAATACCAACGCGGGAGTAGCTCAGTTGGTAGAGCGTCAGCCTTCCAAGCTGAATGTCGCCGGTTCGAACCCGGTCTCCCGCTCAAAGCCTCGACGATAGTCGGGGCTTTTTTTTTGCGGGAGATTGGGTGAGAAGCCTGTCCCGAGAGGAGTCGAGGGGAACCCGGTCTCCCTTATCTAAAAGGTTTAATCTAATTCTTCAACAGGCTTCCCTTTTTACGAATCCGGAAACTAATAAATCGAATCCATAGAAAAATTCATTTAATTTGGTCCTTTCTAAAAAGATTCATGAAAATTAAGAACCTGGCCAGCCTGGCCTTAGAAGAAGTAATGTCCTGCTTCTTGTTGGCTTTTGAAGGCTATTTTGTAAAGCTTCCCGAAGATCTCCATTACTGGAAAGAGCGCTTTGCTGCCACCAGGGTGAACTGGGAGCTGTCTTTTGGCATGTTTGACGATGAGCGGCTGGTGGGTTTTGTAATTCACGGCATAGACTTCCACAACGGGCAGTTAACCGCATATAATACCGGTACCGGCGTACTTGTGGGTTATCGCGGCCTTGCGGTAGTAGACAAATTGTACGCACATGCCATTCCTGTCTTAAAAGCAGAAGGAATTGAAAAATGCCTGCTCGAGGTGATCTGCGAAAATGAAAGGGCCATAAAAGTGTATAAGCGCATAGGTTTTCAAACCACACGGAAACTTAGCAGTTTCACCGGATCCCTTCCTGAAATTCCTTCGGAAAAAAGGCTTCAAAAATGCCATTTTTCGGAGGTAATGGGGAGCGGACTTTACAACGAAGGGCTTTACGCCTGGGAAAATTCGGCAAGGAGGGTAAAGTTAATGGAAGATCGGGTTCAAACCTGGTGCCTGGGAGATCTGGCTTCTCCTGAAGCTTACCTGGTCATGGATACATCAGGGAATATCCTTCAGTTGTTCTCAAAAAGCGGAAATTACCTGGAACTTTTAACTGCTGCAGGCCGGGTTGTAAAAGAAGTTAAGCTGAAAAACCTGAATGCCGCGAGAAAAGAGCTGATAGACACACTTCAGAAATGCCATTTTTCGAACCCCGTGAACCAGGTTGAGATGGAGATGAATATTTCTTCCCGCTGAAAGAACAATTGGGTGCCGCCTGAAAATTTTAGTAACTTCATTTCAGAAAGATCACAAAACCTTCATTTTTCAGCAATGAAAAAAGCTTATCCTCCAAATATTTTGCCGCGTGACGGTGAGAGTTATTACTTCGGAAGAATACTAACCCACCTTGAAGCGCAGCGTTTTTTCAATAATTTGCTTGAAGAAGTGGCCTGGCAGCATGATGAAGTAATGATCTTTGGGAAAAAAATTGTCACTGCCCGAAAAACCGCCTGGTATGGAGATCGGGAGTTTGAATACACTTATTCAAAAATGACAAAAAAGGCAAAGCTCTGGATTCCGGTGTTGTTAGCCCTGCGGGAAAAAGTGCAGGAAGCAACAGGCCTGGAGTTTAATTCCTGCCTGCTCAATCTCTACCACAGCGGGGAAGAGGGAATGTCATGGCATAGTGATGCAGAAGCGGAACTTGGAAAACAGCCGGCCATTGCCTCTTTGAGCCTGGGCGTGGAGCGCAGGTTTGTGTTTAAGCACAAGACTTCAGCAGAAAAAATAGAACTTCAGCTTGAGCCGGGAAGTTTACTGCTTATGGCGGGGGATACTCAGAAAAACTGGCTGCACAGCCTTCCGAAGTCAAAGAAAATAAAGCATATGCGTATCAACCTCACCTTCAGAAATATTAAAAGATCGAAAACCCGGTGAGGGTAGTGAGCCGTTCGAGCGATGCCATTCCCAGTGCCGAATTTCCTTTTGGGTTGAGCGGCGGGCTCCACACGGCCACCGCAAACCTGTCGGGGTGAACGGCAACTATGCCCCCGCCAACGCCACTTTTTCCGGGTAAACCCACTTCAAAACTAAATTCGCCGGCCTCGTCGTAAAATCCGCAGGTTTGCATGAGCGCATTTACCCTTTTCACCTGGCGGCCGGTGAGAAATTCACGTTCAGATTCTATGGTGGTGCCGTTATTGGCAAATATGATAAAGGCATTGGCCAGTTCTTTGCACGACATGGAAATGGAGCACTGGTGAAAGTAGAAATCGAGCACGTCTTCTACATCGTTCTCAATATTTCCAAAAGATTTAAGGTAGTTCACAATGGCGTAATTGCGGTAACCTTTAGATTGTTCGGAGGCTGCCACCACCGGGTCGAAAGCAATTTCCTGATTTCCGGTAATTTCATGAAGAAAGGTGAGGAGTGCAGCCTTGGGGTTGCTAAAAGATGAGATCAGCACATCGGCAACTACAAGTGCCCCGGCATTAATAAACGGATTTCTGGGGATTCCCGAATCGTTTTCGAGCTGCGAGAGGGAATTAAAGGGATCGCCCGAAGGTTCAACGCCCACGCGGTTCCACAACTTATCTCCCATTACTTTCATGGCGAGCGAGAGCGTGAACACTTTTGAGATAGACTGTATTGAAAAGCGTTCTTTGCTGTCGCCAAAGCAGTAGTTGTTGCCATCGAGATCGTAAAGGTGCATGCCGTATTTGCTTGACGGTACTTTGGCAAGTTCGGGGATGTAAGATGCCACTTTGCCCGACCTTGGCTGGTCTATGAACTCCTGGTTGATCTGGTTGAGGATCTTTTGATAATCTACGCTAGTTGAGGTCATTCAGCAGGGTTTCCGGTTCTACTTCAAAAGCTTCCTTCCCGGCTTCAAAAATCCTGGCGGTAAGGTCGCCTTTCAGTTTAATATTTTTTCCTTTTACCTCTAGCCAGCTTCCTTCGCGAAGCCCTACCACGGGTTGCGGATTATGGCTGTGAAATTCCCTGATACGGGTTTCCCGGCTCTCTCCTTTATGGATTGAAGCAGGATCGGGATCAAGGTAATGCGGGTTGATGTTGAAGGGTACAATGCCCAGGGTATTGAAGGAAGGCGGGTAAACTATAGGCATATCGTTAGTGGTCTTCATGCTTAGGCCGGCAATGTTGGTTCCGGCGCTCGTACCTAAATAGGCCACCCCTTTATTTATGGCCTCTTTAAGCGCAGGAAGCAGGTCGTTCCTGTAAAGTTGCTGGACAAGCAGAAAAGTATTTCCGCCACCGGTAAAGAAGCCGTCAGCTTGTTTCACAGCTTCATGAGGAGAATCAAATTCGTGGATTCCGTGAATCTGGAGTCCGGCTTTTTCAAAGGCTTTTCCGGCTGTTGCAGTATAATCTTCATGGGAGATCCCGCCGGGGCGGGCATAGGGGATAAACAAAATTTTACTGCAGTCCCTAAAATGGCTTTTTATGAGGGGCAGCAAATATTCAAGATATTCCTGGCCGTGCAGGGTAGAAGTACTGGCAAGAACGAGATTTTTCATGCGGGCTTTTTAGTAGTTGATGTAAAATTAAAAAATATGGCACAGGGAGATTCTAAAATTTGGCCAATTCTGTAGGGAAAGTCGAATAAAATCGAGAAGAAAAGGCTGGAGAGAGGCATTTTGAGCAGTAACAGCGATTCTCTCTGCGGAAGAGATATTTAACGAAAGTTTAGTCGCGAATTAAATTTTTATAAAGATTAGATTTTGTTCCTTTAAGAAAACCAGCACTATGAAATCATTATTATCCTGTCTTATTTTCTTTATTTCGTGCACAGTGCTGTCCCAGGACAGAGTGCAAATTAACGGAAGTGTTACGCCGCCTGTTGGGGAGAGCCCAAAAGGTATTACCGTAGTGAACCGAACTGCCAAAAGTGCTACCGTGGTCAATGACAATGGCAATTTCTCTATTCGGGTAACGGCCGGGGATACTTTGCAGTTTTCGGCCCTGCAATTTCAGGATTTCTCGGTAGTGGTAGACAAAGGGGTGGTTCAAAACCGGCAGCTCAAGGTTTTTCTTTCAGAAGCTGTTACCGAACTACCCGAAGTTGTGGTGAGCCCTTATGACCTTTCGGGAAATGTAGAGGTAGATGTAAAGATTATTCCTGTGATCCCAACCGATCTTCCTACAAAATCGGCCGCAGAAATTAATCCGTATAATCACACTTTTCGACCCGATTCGCTGGTTTCTCCCCCCAATGCAGCCATGCGCAGCGGAATGATTTACAGCGGGATGGACTTTGCCAATATCTTCCGGAACATTTTTACCTCCCGTGATGTGACCACAACCCTGGGCGGTGACGATGATCTTGATGAACAGATTCTAAGGCTGCATGATGATGAATTTTTCAAGGAACAGCTGAATATTTCCGAAGAAAAGATAGAAGAGTTCATATATTTTGCTGCAGATAACGGCCTTACCGACCAAATGCTGCAACCTGAGAACGAGATGATGTTAATTGAGTTCCTTGTGGCGCAAAGCCAGAAATTTAAACAGCGGCAGGCGGGTTCTCCTGCGGAAGATTAAGAGCCAGGAATAAAAATACTTACCGAATTTGACATTTTTGAGACCTGACTTGTAATACCTTTTTTTGAGTTACTGCAATTTTGATGTAATTATGGCAGATTTGTGTCGTTATTAATAATATGAAGCATATTTACATTTTTGTTTTGCTTTTCACAACATTTACGGCTGCTGCTCAATCTATAGGGGAAGTCGAAATTAAGGGGAGCATAAAAGTACCTGCGGAAGCCGACGCCCAGGGTATTAGTATTTACAATAAAAACACCGGGAAAGGTAGTGTTTCCAACAGGAATGGAGATTTTATTATTAGTGCGAGCTTGAAAGATTCTCTTTACATTTCGGCTGTACAATACAGGGATCTCCTGGTGGTAGTTGATGAGCATGTGATGAGCACGGGAATCTTGCAGGTAGAAATCACCGAAGATATCAATGAACTGGCAGAAGTTGTGATTAAGCCTCACAACCTCACCGGAAACCTTGCAGCCGACCTTAAAAATATTCCTGTTCTCGAACTTGACCTGCCCACATGGTCTGCCGCTGAAGTCATGGGTATGGATTATAGCTTTTCACCCGATAGCCAGACAGGTATTGCAAATCCGGGAATGTCGGCAAATATGGAATATGGTTTTCAGCCCATAAAGATCATTGGCGGTCTTGTAGACCTTGTAGCTCCGGCCCCAAAAGACAGGTCTCAGGAAATACTAAGAGCAAGAGCAGGTTATGACCGGCTTGAGCGGGAGTTGCTGAGGCGGTATGACCGCGAATTTTTCCAGGAAGTTCTAAAAATAGACAAAGAAGAAATTCTCGCCTTTATCGCATATCTGCATAAAAAAGGCGTCTCACACGCCCTGTTAGAAAAAGAGAACGAACTACAGCTCCTGGACCTAATGGTGCTGCAAAGCACGGAATTCATGAAGAGGTAAGAAGGTTTTTATAAATAATAACACTAAGCATCAGCGGGATTAATTTTCACTGATGCTTTTTTTTTACCTGTAAGATGCATTTTCTTACTACAGGTAATCGATTGCATTACTTATTTTATTTCTTATTTTCTCTGTTGGGTCTTAAATGTAATTTGCTGTTTTAAAGCTGGGTAACAAAGTAAGCTTCAGGTATAAGTTTTTAAAAGCACCAGATGGCCCTTTACAATATGGAGCTGGTTAGTGTTATTATTGGGATGTAGACTCATTTCAGGCGCTCCTTTCTTTTCTTCGGCATGAGAATTTTAGCAAACTTTTATGTAACTTTTTCGGGGATTAAATGCCAAGAGGAGAACTGCCCAGTAACATGATCTTTTAGGGTAGACAGTAGCGAATATCAGTTACCATAATGCAAAAGAATATTTTGAATTTTAAAACAGCTTAGCCTGCATCTGCAAGGGCTACAGCTGGAATATGTATTATATTTAATCAACACAGATTTATGAAAAAAGTAGTGACTTTTGGAGAAATAATGTTACGTCTTGCCCCTCAGGAGCACTTGCGGTTTTCGCAGGCAACAAATTTTGATGTGGTGTATGGCGGAGGTGAGTCTAACGTGGCAGTATCTCTTGCCAATTACGGGGTGCCGGTAGATTTTGTTACCCGCCTTCCTAAAAATGACATTGGCGAATGCGCTTTGATGGAAATGCGCAAAAGAAATGTAGGTACCGGGAAGATCATTTTTGGAGGAGAACGCCTGGGAATTTATTTTTTAGAGACCGGTGCGGTTAGCCGCGGGAGTAAAGTGGTTTATGACCGTGCCCATTCTGCCATGTCTCAAATTGAAAAGGGAATGGTAGACTGGGATGAGGTGTTTGAGGATGCAGGCTGGTTCCATTGGACGGGTATTACCCCGGCAATTTCACAGGGAGCAGCCGATGCCTGCCTTGAAGCAGTAAAGGCTGCCAGTGCTAAAGGAATAACTATTTCAACCGATCTTAATTATCGTGCGAAGCTATGGAAATATGGGGTTGAACCTGAAAAGATCATGACCGAACTCACATCCTATTGCGATATTATTTTAGGGAACGAAGAAGATGCAGAGAAGCATTTTGGAATTAAACCTGAAGGTTTGGATATTACCACCCAGGGAGAGCACGTAAAGGCTGAAGCTTTTCTTTCTGTTTGTGAGCAAATGATGGAAAAATTCCCCAACGCCAAAAAAGTGATCACTACCTTAAGAGGTTCACTTTCAGCTTCCCACAATACCTGGGCCGGTGTTCTTTATGATGGTAAGACCATGTTCAAATCTCCTGAATATAATATTACTCACATAGTAGACCGTGTTGGAGGAGGAGATTCCTTTATGGCAGGTTTGATCTACGGATTACTGAAATACCCTGAAGATGATCAAAATGCCCTGAATTTTGCCGTAGCAGCATCAGCCTTAAAACATACTATTAAAGGTGACGCTAACCTGGTAACTGTAGATGAAGTGAAAAAACTAATGGGCGGTGACGCCTCCGGCCGTGTTGCCCGATAAAATGTAAATGTTATGGCTCAATACTCAAGAATAGAAGTAGCATCAATTATGAAAGATCAGGGAATGGTTCCTCTATTTTTTCACCAGGATGTTGAAGTGGCTAAAAAAATACTGAAAGCCTGTTACGATGGGGGTGCCCGTCTTATGGAATTCACCAGCCGTGGTGATTTTGCTTTCGAAGTGTTTGGGGAGTTAAGTAAATACGCAATAAAAGAACTTCCGGGAATGGTTATGGGAGTGGGTTCTGTGACCGATGCTGCCGCGGCTTCTCTATACATGCAACTGGGGGCGAACTTTATCGTTACCCCGGTTTTAAGAGAAGATATTGCCATAGTGTGTAACCGCCGAAAGGTGCTATGGTCTCCCGGCTGTGGCTCACTTTCAGAAATAGCTCGTGCCGAGGAACTGGGATGCGAGATTGTGAAACTTTTCCCTGGAGGAACTTATGGCCCCGCTTTCGTAAAAGGAATTAAAGGACCACAACCCTGGACCAGCATTATGCCTACCGGCGGCGTTTCCCCCACCGAAGAAAATCTAAAAGGCTGGTTTGATGCCGGGGTAACCTGTGTAGGGATGGGATCTAAATTAATTTCAAAAGAGGTCATTGCCTGTAAAGATTATGAAGGTCTTGAAAAAATGGCGCGACTCTGGATCTAATCAAAAAGCTAAAAAAATAAGACCATAAAGCAGGGGCTGCCTTAAAATTTGCGATCATAAATAGGAAAGACTTCTCCGGGTACTGGTACTTCAGGATGAAAACACCTTCAGTTTATACTTCGATCTTAAAAAGATGTAAGCCTTAATTTTAAGTCAGCCTCTTTTATAATACCCATGCAGGAAAAAGCTTCAGAAACAAAAAAGATCATCACCTTTGGTGAGGTTTTGATGCGCTTATCACCATCAGATAACAGGAAGCTTTTGCAGGCGACCCAAATGGATTTCTTTTTTGGGGGAACAGAGATGAATGTAGGTGCTTCGCTCGCTAATATGGGGGTAGAAGTTCAACACGTGACCAATATCTCAAACGATATAGTAGGTGATGCCGCCCTGGCCACGCTGCGAAAGTATGGGATTGGCATTTCGGCAGTCAAAAAGGTCAATTTTCCTTTGGGGCTTTATTTTCTGGAAGTAGGTTCTTCTCTGCGTTCAAGTCAGGTTTCTCATAACCGTCTTCACAGTTCTTTTGCAAATATTTCTCCTGAACAGGTAGACTGGCAAAAAGTGCTTTTTGATGCTGAATTTTTGCACTGGAGCGGTATTTCCCCGGGAGTGTCTGAAGGAGCTTACCAAACCTTAAAAGCCGGTCTTGAACTGGCGCAAAAAAGAGGAATAACTGTTACGGTAGATCTGGCTTACAGGAGTAATCTCTGGAATTACGGAAGAAGCAGCCGGGAGGTGCTTGAAGACCTGGTTTCCCTTTCCACGATATTTATAGGAGGCGTGAATGAGATCAATGAACTGCTTGATGCCAATTTTTCTTCAGATAAAGAAGGGTTTATTGCAGGTAGCAGGGCGTTGATGGAAAAATTTCCGAAGATAAAAAAGGTTTTCGACAAAGTGCGTACCAGTTTAAATGCTTCGTGGCAAAAGATCTATGGCCAATGCTGGAATGGTGAAAAATATTTGGAAACCACAGAGCTTGAAATCACCAATGTGATAGACCGTATAGGAACAGGTGACGCTTTTGCGGCAGGAGTTATTTATGGATTAAAGCATTTTAGTGATGAAGAGGCACTCCATTTTGCCAATGCTGCCTGTGCTTTAAAACATACCCACATGGGAGATGTTAACCTGGTGGGTGTAGAGGAGGTGCTTGAAGTGGCAAAAGGAAAAACTGATGGAAGAATTAATAGATAAACTTTGATCAACCGGCAGAGAAATCACCAAAGTCCGGGAACTAATTAACATCAAAAGAATGAATATCCTTAAACTGAAAAAAATATATCACTCTGGTTTAATTCTTTTCCTGCTTCTAATTTTAGCAGGATGTGATGACCAAAGTGATGTAAGGAAAATAAAACTTGGACACGGCCTTGATACTTCTCATCCTGTTCATAAAGCCATGGTGTATATGTCAGACCGTTTGTACGAAAAATCGGGAGGCAGTATGACCATAGACATTTATCCAAACCAGCAGCTGGGTTCAGAAAGGGAGTGTCTCGAACTCCTGCAAATAGGAAGCCTTGGAATGACCAAAGTATCTACAGGTGTTCTGGAGAACTTTGTTCCGAGCCTGCAGCTTTTCGGGCTTCCGTTTTTATTCCGCGACCGCGAACATAGATTTGAAGTGCTGGAAGGTGAGATTGGGGAAAGTTTTCTGAATAAAAGTGTAGATAAACGCTTAAAAGGTCTCACTTTTTACGATGCCGGGAGTAGAAGTTTTTATGCCAAGGTGCCGGTAGAACAGCCAGAAGCTCTTAAAGGATTAAAGCTGCGGGTAATGGAAAGCACTACGGCTATCAACATGGTAAAACACCTGGGAGGTTCGCCTACGCCCATTGCGTGGGGAGAGCTTTACACTGCCTTACAGCAGGGGATTGTAGATGGAGCTGAAAATAATTTACCCAGTTTTTACCTTTCCCGCCACTATGAGGTATGCAAATATTTTGTAATGAATGAACATACTGCCCTTCCCGATGAACTGCTGATAAGCACTTTGATTTGGAATGATTTGAGTTCACAAGAACAAAAATGGTTGAAAGAGGCAGCTATGGAATCTTCAGAATACCAAAAAGAGATATGGCGCAAAGCAGAACTGGAAGCTTTAGATGAAATTCAGAAAGCAGGAGTTAGGGTGCTGTACCCCGATAAAGAACTCTTTAGGCAGAAAGTACAGCCTATGTACGAAGAGTTTTCAGAAGATCCAGAAATGAAAGAACTAATTAAGGCTATTCAGGAAATTAAATAGTTATGAGAAGTAAAGTAAATAAAATCCTGGGCAGTTTTCTGGTGGTGCTCCTTGTGCTCATGGTGCTGTCGGTTTTGTGGCAAATATTTTCAAGGTACCTTATGAATTCCCCCAGTTCATTTACCGAAGAGCTGGCGAGGTACCTCTTTATATGGATTGGGATATTGGGAGCAGCTTATGCATCGGGGCAACAAACACATTTGGCGATAGATATTCTACCTCCAAAACTCAACCCCGAAAATAGAGTAAAGCTTCGCATCTTTATTAATATCCTCATCATTCTCTTTAGTCTGACGGTTCTCGTAATTGGAGGAGGAAACCTGGTTTATGTAAATGACCTCTTAGGGCAGTCTTCGGCAGCACTGGGGGTGCCACTATCCTGGGTTTACAGTGTAGTGCCGCTTAGCGGAGTGCTGGTTATTTACTATAAAATGCACAAGATCTTTAATTCCAAAAAGTATTTAGTATGATGTCTGAAGTATTGATATTGGTACTCTCCTTTATTATCCTTTTATCTATTGGAGTACCTGTTGCCTGGTCAATTGGGATTTCTTGTATACTAACTATCCTGGCGTCTATTGATAGTCTGGCTGCATTTACTACTGTTGCACAGCGTATGGCCACCGGTCTCGATAGTTTTTCACTCTTGGCCATTCCCCTCTTTATACTGGCAGGTCAAATAATGAATCAGGGAGGGATTGCCAACCGGCTCATTGCTTTTGCAAAAGCCCTCATGGGGGCTTTACCGGGAGGTTTGATCTATGTTAATGTAGTTGCCGCCATGTTGTTTGGAGCCATAGCAGGATCGGCAGTGGCCGCGACCTCGGCCATGGGTGGCATCCTTGGGCCTGCCATGGAAAAAGAAGGTTATTCCAAACAATTTGGGGCTGCTGTGAATATTACGGCTTCAACCACCGGACTTGTTATTCCACCTTCCAACGTACTTATTGTATATTCCCTGGCGAGCGGCGGAGTGTCTATTGCATCGTTGTTTTTGGCAGGATATCTCCCAGGAATCCTTATGGGGCTGGCTCTCATGCTTGTAGCCGCAGTTTGGATCAAAAAGAAGAAATACCCGGCAGGGGCACCGGCGAATCTAAAAAATATACTGGTCACTTTCCTACAGGCCCTGCCAAGCCTGTTATTGCTGGTAGTGGTAATTGGAGGAATAGTTTCAGGAATATTCACAGCTACCGAAGCATCGGGAATTGCAGTGCTGTACTGCCTTATCCTTTCTTTCATCAATAAAGAATTGAAGATAAGTGACCTGCACAGCGTGTTCTTGAGTTCGGTAGGGACAACGGCTATAGTAATGCTGCTCATTGCTACCTCGATGAGCATGAGCTGGGTGATGTCTTATGAGAATATTCCGCAGGCAGTGAGCGATGCGCTGCTAAGCCTGAGTGACAATATTTTTGTGATTCTCCTCATCATAAACCTGTTGTTGTTGTTTGTTGGAACATTTATGGATATGACCCCGGCCGTTTTGATCTTCACGCCCATTTTTCTTCCTGTGGTAACCGAACTTGGGGTTGACCCGGTTCACTTCGGAATCATGATGGTAATGAATTTGTGTGTGGGCCTGTGTAGCCCGCCCGTAGGCTCGGTATTGTTCATTGGGGTAAGTGTGGCAAAAACCAGTATTCAGAAAGTAATAAAACCTCTCCTGCCCTTGTATGTAGCTATGTTTATTGTACTAATGCTGGTGACTTTTATACCTGAAATTAGTTTGTGGTTACCCAGATTATTTGAATAGATTAAATATGAAAAACATATTATGGAGGAGTACCTCTGGAACACATGCTCCGTTAGTTGGAAAATAACCTTCTTTAGATGAATAATTAAATACAATGACACAAATTTTTGAACAAAGCTGGAGGTGGTATGGGCCTCACGACCCGGTAAGCCTTAAAGATATAAAACAGGCAGGTGCCAGGGGTGTGGTCACTGCTTTACATCATATTCCGGTAGGGGAGGTGTGGAGCCTTGAAGAAATTCAGAAGCGAAAAGACCTGTTGGAGGAAAGTAACAGGAAGAATAAGTTTCCACTACATTGGAATGTGGTGGAAAGTCTTCCGGTACATGAGCATATTAAACAGGGAAGGGCCGATAAAGCAAAATACATCGAAAATTATAAGCAGAGCCTGAGAAACCTTGGCAAAAGTGGCATTTTCCGCGTGTGCTATAATTTTATGCCTGTGCTGGATTGGCTGCGTACCAATGTTCAATACCAGTTGGAAGATGGAAGCACGGCATTGCTGCACGACCTCGAAGATCTTGTTGTTTTTGACCTTTTTATTCTGAAAAGGAAAAATGCAGAAGAAGATTATCAACCCGAAATGGTAGAGCGAGCCAGGAAACGGTTTCCTCAAATGAAGAAGGAAGAAATCGAACGGCTCAGTAAGAGCCTGTTAATGGCATTGCCCGGCGATCAGCAGGGTTTTACACTGGAAAAACTCAGACAGGGACTGGAGAGTTATGATGGAGTTTCAGCAGAACAACTTCGGGACAATCTGGTAGATTTTTTAAAGGAAGTGATCCCCGTAGCAGAAGATGCCGGCGTAAGCATGGCAATTCATCCAGATGATCCGCCATGGCCGGTCTTGGGGCTGCCCCGAATTATGAGCAATATAGAAGATCTTGAATATATATTTAGTCGGGTGCCGCAAATGGCCAACGGGCTCACCTTTTGCAGTGGTAGTTTTGGAGCTTCAGAAAAAAATGATCTGCCAACCATCATTAAAACCTATTTTAACCGAATTTATTTTGTGCATTTGAGATCGGTGCAGTGCGAGGCCCATTCCAGGTTCTATGAAGCCAACCATCTTGAAGGCAGTGCAGAAATGTACAAGCTTGTTCGCACTTTCTATGAGTGTCAAAAAGGGCAAAAAAGAGCCCCCATCCCCATGAGGCCAGATCATGGGCATCAAATGTTAGACGATCTTGTAAAAACCACTTATCCCGGATATTCGGCTATTGGAAGGTTAAGAGGTTTAGCCGAATTGAGAGGATTGGAAATGGGAATTGTAAAATCTTTTGAAAACGAATAATTGTAATATAAATGAATAATTTAAAAGATAAAGTCGCTGTTATTACCGGCGGTAACGGAGTATTGGGGGGAGCGATTGCCCGAGGGCTGGCTGCTGAAGGAGTGAAGGTAGGCATACTGGGGCGTACCCCAGAAACCGTGCAGGCCAGGGTTGACGAGATCGTGAACAATGGCGGTAAAGCCATAGCGCTTGTGGCAGATGTTCTTGACAGGGGGAGTTTAAGATCTGCAAAAGAGGAAATTGAAAAGGAATATGGAAATGTAAATATCCTTGTCAATGCTGCCGGAGGCAATCAAAAAGGGGCTACCATAGGCCCCGATCAGAGTTTTTTTGATCTTGATCTCGATGCGCTCGACAAGGTTAGCGGCTTGAATTTTAAGGGAACCGTACTTCCTACCCTGGTATTTGCCAGCGGAATGGTGGAGCAAAAAAGTGGGAGTATTATAAATATTTCCTCACTTTCTGCTCAAAGGGCGCTTACACGAGTGCTGGGTTATTCCGCAGCAAAAGCAAGTGTAGACAATTTCACTAAATGGCTGGCTGTAGAAATGGCCCAAAAATATGGAGACGGAATAAGGGTAAATGCCATCGCCCCCGGATTTTTTATAGGGGAGCAGAATCGAAGTTTATTGTTAAATGAAAATGGCAGTTTAACCGCGCGTGGCGAGACTATTGTAAACCAAACGCCAATGAAGAGATTTGGGAAGCCTGAAGAGTTGCAGGGCGCAGCCAACTGGCTTGCAGGAGAAGGATCTTCTTTTGTGACGGGAACGGTAATACCTGTAGATGGTGGTTTTGGAGCTTTTAGCGGGGTGTAAATTGAGAGACATGTGAGCATAAAGAAAAATATTCTTTTGGGGTGGGCGACAGGTTTGCTAAAAGCAGCCGGGGCACAGCTTAGGGCTGTGTTGAAAATTCGGCGGGCGGGAGTAGCAGCTAGCCTGGTGTAAATAGAACCTGAAACACGAAACCGTGGGGAACTGATTAAAGTAGGTTACCTGCTTCCACCGGATTTTTTGGGAAAAGAAATTGCGGCAGCCTTGCGTCATGAGAGGCTTTTACGAAATACAAGACCTGTTATAGTTTAGCGAACAAAATAGCTGCTGAAAAAGGAGGCAGGTTTTTCCACTTTTAGACAGGTATAGAGAAAGAATAGATAATCTTCTTAGGAAATACCTTCAGCCTCTTTTTCTGTCTTGGGAAGAGAAATTTTAATATTCTGAATTCCCTTCAGGTCTTTGAAACTTCTAAATAAGCAGAAGAGGTTTCAGCTTTAAAAAGATCCTTTTTTAGCAAATTTCTTCTGCCGTAAAATGAAATTTTCCGCAGAAGATAATCAGGTGAATTCCAGTTCTCTGGCTCTAAACCTGGGGCTTTTCTTTTTGAATTTGCGTCCGTACCATAGCAGGAAGCCTGTAACCGGAAGGCTGGCGCAGATGAGGCTGGCAAAGAAAGCAATAATTTTTCCGGGCAGGCCGGCAATGGCACCCACGTGAATGTCATAATTCATCCTGAGTACTTTTTCTGAAAAATTTGCGTCTTCATAAACTCCGTAAACGCTGGGGGTTTCAATTTCCTCCAGGGTGTTTTGGTCGTAAAACCGATAATCGGCACTGTAGTAAACACCATCCTGGTAAGCTACTTCTACATAAATACTCGAAGTATCTGTGTAAGGATAATGTATCTCCAGGTCTAAAGCTTCGGGATACTCCTTTTTAAGATCTTCGATGAGGGATTCTATAGGCGGATTTTCAGTAGCAATGAAAGCACCGGAAGTGTTTTCAGGAATAGTAAAAACCACTTCTTTTTCTCCTCCCATACTTTTGTAGACGCCTTCGGCAAACCACTCAAAGACCATGACGAGACCGGTGAAAACGATAACTACTGCCAGGAAACTCACATAAAAACCCATTACTGAATGCAGGTCGAAGTTCTTTCGTTTCCATTTCGTGGTTTTCTTCCAGTCAAAAGAAAACCGCTGTTTGTTCATTTTCTTATTCTTAGGCCACCATAGAATGATGCCCGTAACCAGCATGAGGAAAAAAATGAAGGTGCTCCAGCCTACTACCTGACTTCCAATTTCATGGGGGAGCCACAGGTACATGTGGCCATCGAGTACAAAATGGAAAAAGCCTGTCATGTGGTCTTCAACTTTCAGCACCTCGCCTGTGTAGGGGTGTAGGAACACAGATTGATAGAATTCGGGTTCCATTTCATAAAAGATCACCTCTACAGGTTCGTTCTCTTCTCCGTAAAGCGTGCCATGTACATATCTGCCAGGTAAAACCTCTTCAGCAAGAGCTTTGGCTTTTAAAGGGGTAAGTACAGCAGTGTTCCTTACTTCAATCTCGGGAAGGTCATTGGTAAGCGCTTTTATCTCTTCCTGAAAAACCCAAAGGCAGCCTGTAATGGCAACAACAAACACCACTGCGCCGGTAAGCAGCCCCAGGTAAAGGTGGATTTGTCTTATCCATTTTTTAAAATTCGATTTACTTTTCTTATCCTTCTTTTTCATGAGAAAATAAAAAAGGTCCCTAATGCCAGTAGCACTTTTGGGGGCCGGTTTAATTATAGTTTTATAAAAGCTTTGTTCTTTCTCTTCTTAACTGTGGCACTTTGCCATACAGCTATATCTAGGCTGCAAACTATCATTGCATCCAAAAAGGTTGGCTGGCAAGGCAGAAAGCGACATTGCTGTAAGTTCATTTTACTTTAGATTAAGTCTAAATAAATGTGGCGGCTAAGTTACTTAGCGCAGCTAACTTCTCCAATTGTTATTTAGACTTTTTTTAAATTGGGAGGAGGAGGGAGGAAAAACAGTATCGGCTTCTTTTAGGAAATATCGTTTTCAGGTATTGATCTGTTGTGGAGTAATTTTCAAATTTTTGGGCTAATTCTTTGACCGTTTGCCGCTCTTTCAGAGCTTCCAGAACTATTTTTTTTTAACTTGGAGGTGACTTAAATTACTTCCATAACAGAAGTACAAATGCCTCTGCAGAATCATTCAATGCAAAAATCAAAGCTTTTAGAAGCCAGTTTAGAGGAGTAAAAAATATCGAATTCTTCCTGTTCAGATTAACCACAATTTTTGCCTAATCCCCAACTTTTGATCATGATCCCTTTTGATCATGATCCCTTTTGATCATGACCTTTAAACCACCGGCAATAAAAAAGCCGGGAGAAATTCCCGGCTTTTGGTGAGTAAGAGTAGCGAGAACGAGATTTGAACTCGTGACCTCCGGGTTATGAACTTGATGTTTTATCTATGCAATTTCAACTAAAACCATGCAAAATGTTTGATTTACAGTGCTTTATATAATACCTGATCTTAATTAGAAGGTATTAAAATCAAATTATTCTGTACTTATTCTGTACTATTCTGTACTTATTCTGTACTAACTGCCTAAACATTTCACTA
>Ga0098069_100378_pt1 | contig 20853 bp, 21 predicted proteins | sample 27_taG_FD_92584 | JGI IMG/M metagenome (GOLD analysis project Ga0098069, IMG submission 92584) | Marine viral communities from Cariaco Basin, Caribbean Sea - 27_WHOI_OMZ | ecosystem: Environmental > Aquatic > Marine > Oceanic | place: Caribbean Sea: Cariaco Basin | collected 2014-11-09
AGAAAAGAAACCCTGAAGAGTTCATTAGTTATTGGTCAACCCTCAAAACAGAAGAAAGACCAATTATTACTATTTTTGATAATGAAAATTAATATCTAAAACCGGTCAACACTAATCAGGGAAATTTAGTTTAAAACTTATATCTAGAACAGGTCAACATTAATCAGGGAAGTTCTATTTTTTACTTTCCACTCTCCACTTTCCACTATTCCAGAAGTTTCATTTTAGAAAAAACATCCCATAAAACCACCCCAGCGCTAACTGCAATATTTAAAGAATGCTTGCTGCCCAACTGTGGGATTTCAAGTACGCCGTCACTGGCAGAAACTACTTTTTGCTGCACGCCTTTCACTTCGTTCCCAAAAATGAGGGCGTATTTTTGCCCTTTTTGAGGGGTGAAAGCATCGAGGAATTCGGCGCCTTCGGCTTGTTCTACCGAGTACACCCGTACTTCCTGCTGCTGCAGCTCTTTCACCAGTTCAAGCGCATCTTCGCGATACTCCCAGGCCACGGTTTCGGTGGCTCCCAAAGCGGTTTTCTGAATATCTTTATGAGGCGGGCAGGCTGTGATGCCGCAGAGATAGATCTTTTCAATCAAAAAGGCATCGGCAGTACGAAAAACGGAGCCTATGTTATTGAGGCTTCGCACGTTGTCTAAAATGACAATTACCGGCGTCTTTCTTGCCAACTTGAATTCTTCAGTAGATTTTCGATCGAGCTCGCTGTTCTTCAGCTTTCGGTTTTCCATAGGGCAAAAATAGAGAATTCAGCAGTACTTTCAGAAAATAGCAGGGCGGCGAATTTCACTTCAGCTTAAATTTAAAATGATGGTTGACAGGTTGTGGATAAAAGTTTGAAAATGAGAAAAGGGAAGATTATCTTTAAAGGGAGAGAATGTATATTTTAGCCCTCAGCAAAAAAAATGAGTCCAGTGTCAGGAAAAGCAGAGAAGAAGATCACGCCCTTAATGCAGCAGTACAACAAGATCAAGACGAAATATCCTGATGCCATGTTGCTGTTTAGGGTGGGTGATTTTTACGAGACTTTTGGGGAAGATGCTGTAAAGGCCTCGCGAATTCTCAATATTGTGCTCACTAATCGCAACAATGGGAGTGAGCGCAGTGAACTGGCCGGTTTTCCGCATCATTCTTTAAATACTTACCTGCCAAAACTGGTGAAAGCTGGGGAGCGGGTGGCCATTTGCGACCAGTTGGAAGACCCCAAGCTCACCAAAAAGATCGTAAAGCGAGGGGTGACCGAGCTGGTAACGCCGGGAGTGGCCATGAATGATGAGGTACTGCAAAGCAAGACCAACAATTTTTTATGTGCGGTTCACTTCGGAAAAAAGGCTTTGGGAATATCTTTTCTGGATGTTTCTACGGGAGAATTCCTGGTTGCTGAAGGCACCGCTGATTATATAGACAAGCTGTTACAGAATTTTAGCCCCAGTGAAGTGCTGGTGCCAAAGCAAAAGAAAAAGGAGTTCTACAACAGCTTTGGGCAGGATCACCATGTCTTCTTTTTGGAAGACTGGGTGTTTAAACACGATTATGCTTACGAAAACCTCAATACCCACTTCAACACAAAATCTTTAAAGGGATTTGGGGTAGAGCATTTGCTGGAGGGCATTGTTGCGGCAGGGGCGGTACTTTATTATCTGGGCGAGACCCAGCACCATCGCCTGCAGCACATTACCGGTATTACACGCATTGCCGAGGAGGAATATGTGTGGATGGACAGGTTTACCATTCGCAACCTGGAGCTTTACACCTCTAACGCTCAAAACGCGGTTACGCTGCTCGATGTGATAGACCACAGCATTTCGCCAATGGGCGGCAGAATGTTAAAACGCTGGCTGGCCTTACCGCTTAAAAATTCAGAAAAAATAAAAAGACGGCACCGGGTGGTGGCTCACCTGGTAGAGAATACGGATAGGCTCGAAAAAACGAGGAGCCACATCAAAAAGATCAGTGACCTGGAGCGTCTTATTTCAAAAGTGGCCACCGGGAAGGTATGTCCGCGCGAGGTAGTTCAGTTAAAGAATTCCCTGGAGGCAGTGATCCCTGTAAAAGCCCTGGCAACGGGCTCGGGAGAAGAGGCACTTAAAGTGCTGGGGGAGAATTTGCAGAGCTGTGATTTGCTTCGGAATAAAATAAAAGAGACGCTCTACGAAGATGCACCGGTGAATATTCAGAAAGGGAATACTGTTGCTGAAGGTTTTTCAGCCGAACTGGATGAACTTCGAAAAATAGCATTTTCGGGTCGCGATTATTTAGACAAGCTTCTGGAGCGGGAAAGTGCAGCCACCGGCATCACTTCCCTTAAGATTGGGAGCAACAATGTCTTCGGGTATTATATAGAGGTGCGTAACGCCCATAAAAACAAGGTGCCCGAAAGCTGGGTGCGAAAGCAAACCTTGGTTAACGCCGAACGTTATATTACCCAGGAGCTAAAAGAATATGAGGCAAAGATTCTGGGGGCCGAAGAGAAAATCCTGCAGCTGGAACAGGAGATCTTTACAAAGCTGGTCACCTGGATTGGAGATTACATTCAGCCGGTACAGCAAAACGCTACCATTATTGGGCAGTTAGACTGTTTGTGTTCTTTTGCACAACAGGCACTTCTGGAAAATTACAGCAAACCCGAAATAGACGATTCTTTTGATCTTGAGATCATTAACGGGCGGCACCCAGTTATTGAAAAGCAGCTGCCGCTTTCGGAAGCTTATATTGCCAACGATGTTTATCTTGACCGGGAGAATCAGCAAATCATCATGATCACGGGGCCAAATATGAGTGGTAAGTCGGCCATCCTTCGGCAAACAGCACTTATCGTACTCATGGCCCAGATGGGAAGTTTTGTGCCTGCCGAGGCGGCAAGAATCGGGCTTATAGACAAAATTTTTACCAGGGTAGGAGCCAGTGACAATATTTCTATGGGAGAATCTACTTTTATGGTAGAAATGAACGAGACCGCCAGCATTCTGAACAACCTTTCGGAAAGGAGCCTTATTTTGCTCGACGAGATTGGGCGGGGGACGAGTACCTATGACGGGATTTCCATTGCCTGGGCAATCACCGAATATTTGCATGAGCATCCGGCAAAAGCGAAAACTTTGTTCGCCACTCATTATCATGAGCTGAATGATATGGGCGAGACCTTTGGCCGCATTAAGAATTTTAATGTTTCAGTAAAAGAACTGAAAGATAATGTGTTGTTCCTGAGAAAGCTGGTGCCGGGAGGCAGTGAGCACAGTTTTGGGATTCATGTGGCCCGAATGGCCGGGATGCCGCAGCAGGTGTTGAGAAGGGCCAACAAAATTTTAAAAAAACTGGAAGATTCCCATGGCATGAAAGAGAAATCGGGTGCCTTAAAGAAATCGGCAGAAGAAGATATGCAACTTAGTTTCTTTAATCTTGATGATCCTATTCTGGAAGAGCTCAGGGAAGAGATTCATCATCTTGATATTAATACACTTACGCCTGTAGAGGCTTTGATGAAGCTCAATGAGATTAAGCGGATGCTTACCAGCAGGCAGAAGGCGGGGGTTTAAGCAAGGGGATGGCAGATGAAAAAAGCCTGTTGTTTTTTAAAAAAAATCTTTGCCAGTTTCAGAAATGTATTAAATTTGCACCGCAATACTCTCCTATAGGAGGGAAGTTCTTTAAAACGCGAAAATAGCTCAGTTGGTAGAGCGCCACCTTGCCAAGGTGGAGGTCGCGGGTTCGAATCCCGTTTTTCGCTCTGAAATGGAGAAACCCGGGTTGCCCGGGTTTGTTTTTTAAACACGTTGGGTTTAAAACTCAATGAGCTCCATGGAAAATTCCACGCTCGGATGGTGGAATTGGTAGACACGTTGGACTTAAAATCCAATGAACAGCAATGTTCGTGCGGGTTCAAGTCCCGCTCCGAGTACAGAAACCCTTGTTAATCACCTGATTTTCAAGGGTTTTTTGTTTTGTGCCTATTCTTTTTGTAAATAAATTTTGTGCAGCCGAAGAACTCATACTATTTAAATATAGATGCTAGGTTTCTTGGTAAATTCCCGGTAATTGCTCCATTCTTCCTTTAAAATATTTACCTGGAGATCAACACCATTGCTCTTTTCTCCTTTGCCTGAAACCGGAAGAGTAGAAATGAGCTTAAGCTGAGGCAGACAAGGATGGTGAATGCCAGTGGGAGCATGCTAATGCCTGTGAACTTACTTATCACAAATGAAGCCACAGCGCCCAAAATCATTTTTAAGCTTCCTACCAGGGCCGATGCCCGTCCTGCTTTTCTTTCAAACGGATACAAAGACAGGGCTGTAGTGTTGGGATTTTGAAATCCCATCAAAAAAAGGATCAGGAACAACAACAGGATCGTGATGTAGAAATTTCCACCGAAGAAACTGTTCAGCACAAAAAGTGTGGAGAGGCCTACAAGCACAATACTAATCACCATAGTCACTCTAAAGGTGGTATAGCGTTTCAATACCAGTCGGTTTAACTGGCTTCCTGCTATTAAGCCGGCGGCATTGAGTCCAAATAACCAGCCAAAATATGTTTCGCTCATATCAAACCTGTCCATGAACAATACGGGGGCATTGGAAATATAAGCGAACATGGCGCCTATGGTTAAGCTCCCGGCCAGGGAGAAGGTAAGGAAGATTCTGTTCTTAAAGATCCCCATGTATTTTGAGGCCATGTTTTTGAATTCCAGTTTTACCGATTCGTCGGGGGCCACACTTTCGGGAAGAAATTTAAGAACACTAAAGAACATGAGGCCTGCAAATACAGCCAGCACAAGAAAAATGCTGTGCCAGGAAAAATGGGAGATCACCATTCCCCCAACCGTGGGGGCAATAATAGGGGCGCCCCCCATGATCAACATGAGGAAAGAAATTGCCCGGGCTACTTCTTCGGAAGGGAAAATATCCCGAACTACCGCCTTGGAAGCCACCATTCCTGCCGATGCTCCAACCGCCAAAAAGAAGCGGGAAATGATGAGCCACATAAGGTTGGGCGAATAAAAACAACTCATGGCTGCAATTACATAGATCACCAGCCCAATAAGCAGGGGGCGCTTACGGCCATACCTGTCCATAATCGGGCCATAAGCTAACTGTCCAAGCGCGATCCCGATAAAATAGCTGGTGAGTGAAAAACCTACCTGGGCTTTTGTTATTTTAAACTCTTCTGCGATACTCTCAAAGCCGGGCAGGTACATGTCTATTGAAAATGGCCCCAGGGCAATCAATGTTCCCAGCACCAAGAGTATGATCTGTTCCCGCTTTTTGTTTCTTACTTCATATTCTTTTTGCATCGTGCAAATTTCTGCTACATCCGCATTAAAACCAATTAGATTCAGGGCCTTAACAAATTATTATCCGAAAAGGTTATAGGAGGATGAAAATTCCTTTCAATCAAAACATATTGTTACAAAAGCTATAAAGGCTAGCAACACTCATTTGATGCAGGATCTTCAAATTTGTTAAAGAGTACATTGAATTTATTCTGAATTTCTTTCCAGCGCTGCGGATTGATGCAATAACATACCCGGGTGCCTTCAATGGTTCCCTGAATTATCCCGATTTCCTTTAGTTCCCGAAGGTGCTGACTTATAGTAGCCTGTGCCAGCCCCAGTTCATTTACCAGGTCTCCATTGATGCAGCTGTTAGATCTTAACAGGAATTCAATAATGGCAATTCGCGCCGGGTGAGCCAGGGCTTTGGCAGCCAGTGCCACTTCGTTTTGAGCTTCTGTGAAGAGGTCGGTTTTTGTTATTCCCATTTTATTTTTTCTGCTTTTTGTATTGCAATATTACGATATAAAAACCTGAAGCGAAAGCAGGTCCAAAAATGGCATTTTTACTGAAAGTTTTAGAATCAGTCTTACACATCTTAATTTAGGCTGAATTATTGGTGAATTCGCCGCCTTAGCTCCTGTTTGATCTATTTAAAGTGACAATATTGATTTATTATTAAACTTTGAGATTTCTTTTGTACAATAGCAATTTGAAAAGTTTATTTTAGCTTTTACCCTAACGAAAATCATTTTTATGAAGAGTAGCCAGGTGCCTTTTAAGGAAGATCCTGAACAGATTGAATTTGCTAAAAATATTCTCATTTCCCTGCACGATCCCGTGGTGGTGGTAAATGAAGAAGGAAGGATTTTGGCTGCAACTGAAAGGATGTACGGGATTTTTAAAACGCTTCCCGGTAACCTGGAGGGGGAATATCTGGTTCCTTTACTTGAAGATAAGAAAGAGCCTGCACAACTCTGTCACCTCCTGGAAACCCTCATGGCTTCACAGGAAGCAGTAAAAGACTTTCAGGTGGTGCTCTCTTCCCCCAACCTTAAAAGACATCGTTTTTCGATCAATGCAAACCGGCTCCCGCAGTTTAAAGGGAGTACCGCATTTCTTCTCAGTTTTACTGAAGTCAACATACTTCACAAGGGAAGTATTGATTACCGCAAATTACTCAACGAGGTGCTTTCTGAAGCTCCGGGTTTAATTTGCACGCTGCGTGGGAAAGATCACATTTTTGAACTGGCAAACGACAAGTACCAGGCACTTTTGGAATATCGGGAGATCATTGGTAAATCTGTTAAAGAAGTGCTTCCTGAAGTAGAGAACCAGGGTTTTATAAAAATGCTCGATGGGGTCTATAACAGCGGGAAGAGTTTTATTGGTAAGGAAATAAAACTCGACCTTAAAGGCGAAAACGGCGGGAAAAGCATTATCCTCGATTTTATTTACCAGCCCATCAAGGATGTGAATGGAAAGGTAGAAGGCATTTTTGTGCATGCCATAGATGTGACCGAAAAGGTGCTCAACCGGCAGAGCCTCGAAAACAGTGAAAAAGAGCTGCGAAACGTCATAGATACGGTACCGGTAATTATCTGGATCACCAATCCTCAGGGGCAGGGGAATTACCTCAACAAAGAATGGTATGAATACACAGGCCAAACCCGGAAAGAATCTCTGGGTGCCGGATGGCTGCAGGCAGTTCATCCCGAAGATCAGGAAATAATCTACCGGAAGTTCATCCAGGCTCATGAATTGAGAAAAGAATATTATTCCAGGTTCAGGCTGCGCCATAAAAACGGTGCTTACCGGTGGGTGGTAGACCGCGGCCGGCCAAAATGGACTGCCGAAGGTGAATTTGAAGGCCTCATAGGTACGGTGACCGATGTACACGATGATCATCTTAAAGAACAGGTGATACGTGAAAATGAACACCGTATTCGCTCTATTGTAGATCAGGCCACGGTGCCAACAGCGGTGTACACCGGAAGGGGGATGACCATCGAGCTGGCCAATGATGCCATGATCAACCTTTGGGGGAAAACCCGTGAAGTGGTAGGAAAACCCTTGCAAGAGGCGCTCCCCGAACTTGAAGGCCAGCCTTTTTTCGACCTGTTAGACAATGTATTTACTACCGGCGAAACCTACTGGGGAAAAGAAGACCGGGTAGACCTTATGCGTAATGGCAGGATGGAAACCGGCTATTACCACTTTACCTATAAACCGCTGCGGAATGAGGAGGGTGAAATTATTGGGGTCCTCAACATGGGGCTTGATGTGACCGAAATGGTCGAGTCAAAAACCCTTCTGAAGGAGAGGGAGCGCCACTTTAAGCTCATGGCCGATCTCATGCCCGGAAAGGTCATAAATACTGATGCCGCCGGGAAACCTATCTTCTTCAATCAAAACTGGCTCGATTATATAGGCCTCGACTTCCACGAGCTGCAGGAACAAAATTGGGAAAGCTGTATTCACCCTTCCGAAGAACAGGAGTTTAAGAAAAAGTGGCAACATTCGCTTAAAACCGGGAAGAATTTTGAAATGCAGCTGCGGCTAAGGGATAAGGAGGGCAAATACCTGTGGCACCTTAGCAGGAAAGAAGCGGTGAAAGGGGAAGACGGTAAGATCACCATGTGGATTGGGATTAGTACCGAGATCCAAAGGCTAAAAGAAGAAGAAAAGCGCAAAGAAGATTTTCTCAAAATGGTAAGCCATGAACTAAAAACTCCCGTGACTTCCATAAAAGGTTATGTACAGCTGCTGCTCAACCTGCTCGACAAATACAAACTGGAAATCCCCGGGAATGTTCCGCTTAAACCTTCCCTGGAGCGCATAGATAACCAGATTGTACGCCTCACCAGGCTCATTGCCGAAATACTGGACCTATCAAGGCTTGAAGAGAACAAGCTCGAACTTAAAAAAGAAGTTTTTGACCTTAATGCCATGGTAGAGCAAACCATTCAGGATATTAAGCTCACCAACACGCAGCACCAAATGGAGGTCTTTCATGCTCACCGGGCCAGGGTATTTGCCGATAAAGACAGGATAGGGCAGGTGCTAATCAACTTTATTACCAATGCCATTAAGTATTCGCCAGATAGCCAGCACATTCAGATTCACGTGCTAAAAGTGGGAGAAGATAAGGTTGCCGTGAGCGTGCGCGACAAGGGGATTGGAATTGACCCTAAGTTTCATAAGAACATCTTTAAAAGGTTCTACAGGATAGGCGTGGAGAGCAAAGAAACCTACTCGGGTTTCGGGATAGGCTTGTACCTTGCCAATGAAATTATTGATCGCCATAACGGCTATATTGAAGTAAAAAGTAAAATAGGGGAAGGATCAGACTTTAGTTTTGTGCTTCTTGAAAACCAATAAAAATGAAGAAAAAAAAGATACTGGTGGTCGATGATGACTCCGGAATAGGGGAAATGCTCAAGACTTTGCTTGAGTTCTACGAGTTTGACGTGATCGTTACGCCAAGGCCCGAAGAGACTGAAAAACTCATCCTTCAGGAAAATGTTGATCTGGTAATGCTGGATATGCTCATCTCGGGCGTTAACGGCACCGATGTTTGCGCACGCCTTCGCAACAACCCCGAAACCCGGGATACCCCCGTGCTCATGATGTCTGCCCTGCACGATGCGGGTTCAAAATGCAGGGAAGCCGGTGCGAACGATTTTATTGCAAAACCCTTCGAAATGGATGACCTGGTTGAAAAGATCAACTCCATCCTAGGGCAAAAAGTGGCAAACTGATGGGTGTTTTTCTGCGGAAATTTGTCTGGGTTCAGCCATAAAATGTCATATAATTTGACATTTTTGGGAGAACAGCATTTTTTTCTTCGGAAAAAGTACAACACCCTGAATTTAAAGATTAAAAAGCCTTTTCTGCTGAAGCTTTTCAGCTAAAAAGGCTTTTTTAAATCTAAATCTTCAGAAATAATAAGCCGGAATAGCTTTTTTGGGACTTTTGTGCTTCCGAAGCTTGCGGGGAGGTACTATTTCGGTTCCAAATACCAGATTTTCGCCTCAACAAAGCAAAGTACCACCTAATTTCTGGGCTCGTAAAATTATCCCTTTTTTCCGTCTGGGATCGGTAGTCAAAAATGCCATTTTTGACTACCTGTCTTTCTTCCTTAAAATAAAAAAGCTGCCCGCGGGCAGCTTTTTCAATCTTTGTTCAGGTTAGTTTTGTGCTTCTAAATCTTCGTGCTGTACCTGGTCATCGGTCTCGTGAATTTCTTCATCTATTTCCCTTTTCACCTTGTCGGCACCTTTTTCCACTTCTTCGGCAGCACGCCTGGTTCCGTCTTCAATATCTTCCCCAATGGCCTCTACGGCATCCTGGGTTTTTTCCTGGGTAGACTCCCTGCAGGAATAAGTGACCAGAGACATCCCGGCAATTACAACACCTAAAATTATCTTTTTCATACTTCTGTTCATTAAAAAGAGGCTGCCCAAAATGCAATGCCATGGTCTTCCTGATTTTTACTTCAGAATCTAAAAAAAATCCAATTCAAGATTTCACCAGAACCTGAAATCAGCTTCAGGTTGACACAAACACGGCTTTTTAGGCAGCCTCTAAATTTTTAAAAGGAAAAAGTCTACTGGATATCGTCAGTATTGTTAACTTCTTCTTCGATTTCCTGCTCAGTTTGTTCAGCAGTTTCTTCTATTTCATTTCCTGCGTCTTCAAGACCAGACTCAATGTCTTCTCCTGTTTCTTCAAGATCAGATTCTACTTCTTCCAAGTTAGTTTCCACATTCTCTTCAGTAGTTTCTCTACAAGAGTAGATAGAAAGAGTAAATGCAGCTACAAGTAATCCTAAAAATAATTTTTTCATGTTAGTATGTTTAATTAGTTGAAACAAATTTAAACTATTTTTTATATATGCAAAACAGAGTTTCAATAAACTCGCGTTCATGCTGTTAAAGCAAGGTTATTTTTATTTGTTTTTTAAGAAATAATTATAAATTCTCTCTGTGGCTCCCTTGTTTTGTTCAATAAAAGCTACCGAATTTGAACCTGTTTTTTCCCTGAACTCCCTGTCATTAACCAGCTTGTGAAAAATCTTATTTGCCTGGGTACTATTTTCTGCTGAAAAGAGTCCGCCGGCTTCCATAAGTTCTTTTGCTTCCGGAAATTTCTCAAAATTATGTCCAATCACCACCGGAACCCCAAAAGCTGCCGGTTCCAGGATATTGTGCAAACCGGTATTTCCGGCCGCACCGCCCACGTAGGCAATATGGGCATAGCTGTAGATCTTTGTAAGCAATCCCACGGTGTCAATAATGAACACCCCGGCATCTTTAAGCGGTTTGCCTTCTTTTTCTGAAAACAATAACGAATCTGCTTTCAGCTTTGACTGTAAACCCTGAATTTTTTCAGCTTTTATGGCGTGTGGAGCAATAATGAACTTTACGCTTTGATGATTCCTGTTAATGAAGTCTACAATTAAATCTTCATCTTCGGGCCAGGTGCTTCCTGCCACAACACAAAGCTTATCGCCCACAAATTCTTCGATAAACTGCAGCCGGTTGTCCTGTTTCAGTTGCGCATTTACCCTGTCAAACCTCGTGTCCCCGCTTACTTTACAATTTTCAAAACCTATTTGCTGTAAAAGCTGTTCCGATTTTTTATTCTGAACAAAAAAGAACTCAAAAGCTTCGAGGTACTGCCGCATCCATTTTCCGTAGGGCTTAAAGAACAGCTGATTCTCCCTGAAAGCCCCTGAAATTAAAAGGCTCCTGATATTGCTATTTTTGAGCGCCTGTAAAAAGTTGGGCCAGAATTCATATTTTATGAACAGCGCCCAGTCGGGATGTACCACTTTCAGGAATTTTTCGGCATTTGCAGGCGTGTCCAGCGGGAGGTAGGTAACCACATCGGCTACTGAAGTATTTTTCTTTACTTCAAAGCCCGAGGGGGAAAAGAAACTCAATACGATCTTGTGCCCCGGAAAAATTTCTTTCACTTTCAGAATTACGGGTACTGCCTGTTCATACTCTCCCAGGGAGGCGGCATGAAACCAGATGGTCTTATCGCCGGGGGCAATTTTTGAAGCCAGGTCTTCAAAAAGGCCATTTCTTCCGTCGCTAAATTTCCGAAGTTTTTCACTGTACCTGCCGGCCAGGGGAAGCAGGCTTTCTGTGGCTTTAACCGCTATATTATAGAGAAAATGCAATTGGGTGTTTTGAGTGCTAAATTAAGAAATTAGCATTGGGAATACTGGCATTCTTTGTATTTTCGTAAGCCTAACATTTTAAGATGAAAAAATTACAAATGGTTGACCTTAAGGGTCAATACGAAAAAATAAAAGATACAGTCAATCAATCTCTGCTCGAGGTACTCGATACCACGGCATTTATCAATGGCCCCGAAGTTCATGCTTTTCAAAAGGAGCTGGAAGAGTACCTTGGGGTGAAACATGTGATTCCCTGTGCAAACGGGACAGATGCCTTACAAATTGCAATGATGGGCCTTGGTTTGAAACCCGGAGATGAAGTGATCACTGCCGATTTTACCTTCGCAGCTACCGTTGAGGTTATCGCACTGCTACAGCTTACCCCTGTACTGGTTGATGTGGAGCCCGATACTTTCAACATAGACCCAGATGCCATTAGAAAAGCAATTACCCCCAATACCAAAGCCATAGTGCCGGTTCACCTTTTTGGACAGGCGGCAAACATGGATGAGATCATGGAAATTGCGCGGGAGCATGACCTTTATGTAATAGAAGATAACGCCCAGGCTATAGGTGCAAATTACCATTTTAAAGACGGTACTGTCAAAAAAGCCGGAGCTATAGGTCATGCGGCATCTACCTCTTTCTTCCCCTCGAAGAACCTGGGTTGCTATGGCGATGGCGGTGCCATTTTTACCAATGATGATGAGCTTGCACATCGCATTAGGGGTATTGTGAACCACGGTATGTATGAGCGCTACCATCACGATGTGGTAGGGGTGAATTCCCGGCTTGACAGTTTGCAGGCTGCTGTGTTGAGGGCAAAACTCCCTTACTTAGACCAGTATAATACAGCGCGGCAGGAGGCTGCCCAAAAATACACCAGCGCTCTCGAGAATGTGGAAGGGCTTACAGTTCCTTATACCGAAAGTTCAGCCGATACGCATGTGTACCACCAGTACACCATAAAGGTTGCCGACGGAAAAAGAGATGCGCTTGCAAAACACCTTTCAGAAAAAGGAATTCCCTTCGGAATATATTACCCCATCCCGCTGCATAACCAAAAGGCCTACAAGGATGAGCGGTACAGGGAAGAAGATTTTGCGGTGACCAATCAGCTGGTGAAAGAAGTGATCTCCCTGCCAATGCATACCGAACTGGATGATGAGCAAATTAATTATATTTCCAGTACCATCGCTGATTTTCTGAAAAAATAGCCTCTTTAAAATATCTTTTTCAAAGCTAAAAACCCGAAGCCAAAAGCTTCGGGTTTTTTGTACCAGTATTTTTGAAGTTTCAGTAAAGCTGGGTATTCAAAATCTTAAGGATTTTAATTCATTGCTCCACTCCGCAACTAAATCTCTGCAGATCTTACCTGGGCAGTGCGGTCTATCTTTTTAACCAGTCCCTGTAAGACTTTTCCGGGGCCCACTTCAATGAATTCTGTAGCACCGTCTTTGATCATATTTTGTACGCTCTGGGTCCATTTTACCGGAGCGGTAAGCTGAAAAATGAGGTTTTTCTTGATCTGACCCCTGTCGGTGACAGCAAAAGTAGATACGTTCTGGTAAATAGGACACACAGGCTGGTGGAATTCAGTTTCTTCTATGGCTGCCGCAAGTTCTTCTCTTGCCGGTTCCATAAGAGGAGAGTGAAAAGCCCCGCCCACTGGGAGGATCATTGCCCTCTTTGCGCCTCTTTCCTTCAGTTCTTCACAGGCTTTTTCAACCGCTAGCTGGTCTCCCGAAATTACCAGTTGCCCGGGGCAGTTGTAATTTGCAGCAACCACCACGCCCTGCACATCGGCACAAATGGCTTCTACCAGGTGATCTTCAAGTCCTAAAACCGCGGCCATGGTAGATTCTTCAAGCTCACAGGCTTTTTGCATGGCCAGGGCTCGTTTTGAAACCAGCTTTAAAGCATCTTCAAATTTTAAAGTGCCGTTGGCAACCAGGGCCGAAAACTCTCCTAATGAATGCCCTGCAACCATGTCGGGCTTAAATTCGTCTCCCAGCACCTTTGACAAAATAACCGAATGAAGAAAGATCGCTGGCTGCGTCACCTTTGTTTTTTTAAGGTCTTCAGCGCTTCCTTCAAACATGGTCTGGGTGATAGAAAACCCCAAAATATTATTGGCTTTTTCAAAAAGTTCTTTTGCTAGTGGGGACTTCTCGTAGAGATCCTGGCCCATTCCTGTGAATTGAGCTCCCTGTCCCGGAAAAATATATGCCTTCATAATAAATGATGATTAGACTGCAAAATTAGTAAAATAAAAGAGGCTGACTAAAAAGCGCTGCCGTCTTCCCAGTCAAATGCTTTTGATGATAAGGCTTTGGTGTATAAAAGCCTGTGGTTCAAAAACAATTTTTGGGGTGTGGGCAATGCTACTTTTCAGCCAGCCTCTCCTGTCTAAAATGGGGTTCTAAAGCTTCAGTTTTCCTTTTTCACCTATGTCTTTATGATCACCGGTAATGGCACCAACCCCCATTTTAAGAAGCGCAACATATTTATTGGTCTTGGTATCCCAAAAATAGGCTTCCCCAGGGGTGACCTTAATCGCCGTAAGTTGCGGGTCATCTGGGCCGTCAAACCAGTTGTCGGTTCTCGGGTTGTAAAGTTCATCAAGCACCGCTCTGTCTTTGGTAATTTCCGCTTTTCCGTAGAGGCTTAAAAACTCCATATCGTCGGGATCACTGTAAAGCAGGTGAACGTCGGGGTTGAGCTCCAGGTCTTTGTTGTGTTCGCTATTTCCCATGCTAATAAACCAGACATTTCCCTGCTCATCCACTTTTTTGGTGGTCATGGGAATGGCATTAATCGGCCTTTTTTCAAGCCCGGTAACCATCATGGCTACTTTAATGTCATCTACCAGTGCTTTGAATTTCTTTTGTGATTCCTTTTTATTTAAATTCTCTGTGCTCATAACTTTTTTGATTTATCTAATTAAATATAAAGGAATTAGAGGCCTTTCCCCTCTAAAGAACTGCTAAAAGAAAGAGCCTGGCTGTTAAGATTATGAAAAGCGCTGTATGATCTCTTTTACCTGCGGAAGGTAACTGCGCCCAAAAATATTGAGGTGCACTAGCAGGTAATAGAGTTGCCAGAGGGGAATTCGCTGTTCCCAACCCGGCTGAAGCTGAAAATGTTCGTTGTAGGTCTCAAATACTTCCGCAGGGAATCCACCAAACAGCTGCATCATGGCCAGGTCCATTTCTCTGGGCCCGTAGCAAACTGCAGGATCTATGAGGCAGGGCAAACCTTCGGCATTTACAAGGTAATTTCCGCTCCACAAATCCCCGTGGAGCAGGGCAGGAGGTTCCTGCGGAATTTCTTCTGAAATATTCCTGTAAAACCCTGAAAGATCTCCCAGCGAAAAACCATTTTCTGAAGCCATTTTTACCTGCGGCTCCAATCGCTGGTTTATATAAAACTCAGCCGCTTCTGTTTCGGGTGTGTTGTACTGCCTAAGGCTCCCAATATAATTGGAATCAGAGAACCCGAACTTCTTTGCTGAGGTTTTGTGAAGCTTTGAAAGCTGCTCTCCAAATACCTTCCAAAAATGCCCTTTTGGGCTCCCTTCTTTTTTGTACTCTAAAAGAAGGTAGGCTGTATTCTCGATTTCCCCCAGGCCTAAAACTTCTGGTACATCAAAAGCACGGGCTTGCAGCAGGGTTTCCAGCCCCTGTTTTTCGGCAGCGAACATACCGGGAAAATCTTCAGCCGAATTGATTTTTATTACTTTTTTAGCTTGCGAAGTATTTAAAAGGTACACCTCATTAATGCTGCCGCCGGCCAGCGAATTAAGGCCATTTAAGACAAAGCCGTGTTTCCTGGCCACTTCTTCTATGAGGTCGCGGTCATTGCGCACGTTCGTAGGTGAGATAGGTGAAAGCGTATTTGTGCCGCTCATCTACAGGATGTTCCTCTTTTGCCACCAGGTTCCAGTTTTTCTCATCAAAATCGGGAAAATAGGTGTCGGCTTCAAAAGTGCCATGTACGCGGGTGAGCTCAATGGCATCGGCTTTTTCCAGGGAAAGCCTGTAGATCTCACCGCCGCCAATCACAAATGGCTGCGGGTCATCTTTGGCCACTTCAAGGGCTTTTTCCAGAGAGTTCACCACTATGGCTCCTTCCGGCTCATAATCTTTTTGCCGGGTAATGACCACGTGCGTGCGGTTGGGAAGCGGGTTTGGAAAGGTCTCAAAAGTTTTGCGCCCCATAATGATAAAATGGCCGGTGGTGAGCTTTTTAAAACGTTTAAAATCATCGGGCAGGTGCCATACCAGGTCTTTGTCCTTACCCAACTCGTTGTTTTCTCCGGCAGCGGCAATTAGAGTGACTTTTCCCATTTTCAAGAATTTATTGGAGCGTCCGGGTCAATTGGTTTTTGGGTGGTGGGCGGGATGTAGGGTTGCCCCTTTTCGGGCAGCGGGTAATCTTTTTCCACTTTTTTCTGAAGTTCGGCAATTTTCTTTTGCTGCTTTGCCACCAGCCTGTCTACCTGTTCATTTTCCCAGTCTTTTCCGAAGAATTTATTGGTCACGTACACATTGAAAACGTGAATGAGCAGGAGCAACGCCCAGAAAATAATGGCCCACACAAACCAGTCTATTCCAAAAGGGTTGATGTTGCGGCCAATGTCAAAGATGACATTCAGCAGGATCAAAACCACCGATCCCAACAGAAAAACTATAAAATGTTGGTACAATCTTCTCTTTTGCCGCGCCCGCATCTGCGCCCTTTCAATTAACCTGCGCTGTTCGGGATCAATTTTTGAAGCACTATTCTTTTCCAGCCCCATATTTAAACGTAATTTTAGAGATATTCTCAAATTTATTGATTTTACTGCGGAATCTTCCCTGTTTATGAAGAATTTTAAGAAACACTTTCCCCTTTTGGAACAGTACACTTACCTGAATACGGCGGCTTCCGGATTAATGTCTGAAAATCTGCTGGAATTCAGGCATGAGCACGACCTCGACTTTCTCATTGGGGGCAGTTTATTTCGGGATAAACGGGACCCTCTCTTTCTAAAAGTAAGAAAATCGGTGGGAGATCTGTTTGGCTGTGCCCCCAACCTTGTAGCACTTACGCCCAATTTTTCCTTCGGATTTAATACCCTTTTGGAAACCATTGACCACAGCAAGAAGATCCTGTTGCTTAAAAATGATTATCCCTCAGTAAACTGGGCCGTAGAATCTCGCGGGTTTAAGGTGTGCCATGCGGAAATTGACGAAAACCTGGAGGAGAATATTGCTGAAGTTGTTGCGCGTGAAAAACCGGATATTTTCGCCTTTAGCCTCGTGCAGTACATCAACGGGATTAAAATTGACCCCGATTTTCTCCTGAAGCTGAAAAATGATAATCCCAATCTGCTGTTTTTTGCCGACGGCACCCAGTATTGCGGTACCGAAAGATTCGATTTTGAAGCCTCAGCCCTTGATGTGCTTGGGGCCAGTGCTTACAAGTGGCTCAATGCAGGTTACGGCAACGGATTTTTCCTGTTTAAGGAACACATGCAGCAGGAGATTGCCCCTGCCAGTTTAGAAGTGAAGGCGTTACAGGGGAGGAACAAGCCTCACCAAGGCAGCTTTATCGGCAAATTTGAACCCGGCCACCTCGATACTTTAAACTTCGGAAGCCTAAAAACCGCGATAGATCTGCTAAAACAGGCCGATATTGACGAGACTGAAGCCAGGATCAAAGATCTTGCTGCTCTTGCAAAGGCCAGGCTCGCTGAAAAGGAAATGCTAGAGCCCGCAGTGCTGAACAGAAAGTTACATTCTTCGATCTTTAACATCAAAGGAGATGACAAGTTGTTTCAGAAGCTTCGCAGCAACAGGATCATCTGCTCGCAAAGAGGAGAGGGGATAAGGCTTAGTTTTCACTACTTCAATACTGAAGAAGACCTGGAACACCTGCTGAAGCAGTTATAATAAAGCTACCCAAAAATGCCATTTTTGAGTAGCTTTATTTTGTGACTGTTCCGTAAATACAAAGGCCTCACAGGTTTTTAATACCTGTGAGGCCTGGTTAAGGTTGAGGCGAAGTTTTTATGTTTTTAAAGTAAAAACACGCCTTCAGATTTTAACTCTTCCCGCATTTCTTCGGGCCAGATGCTCGCCTGCACCTCTCCAATGTGCTTTTTTTGAAGCAGGAACATGCAAAGTCTCGATTGCCCTATCCCGCCACCAATCGTTTGCGGAAGTTCTTCTTTTAGTAACTGCTCATGGTAATAGAGGCTTTTGCGGTCTTCGGCTTTCCTCTCCTGCAGTTGCAGCTCCAGGGTTTTCTTGTCTACTCGAATTCCCATTGAAGACAATTCAAAAGCCTGCTCCAAAACCGGGTTCCAAACAAGAATATCGCCGTTAAGGCCTTTTGTGGCGGCAGAGGTGGGGGTGCTCCAGTCATCATAATCGGGCGCGCGGCCGTCATGAGGTTCCCCGCTTTCCAAAATTCCGCCTATGCCAATTAAAAATACGGCTCCAAATTCTTTAGCTGCCCTGTCTTCACGTTGTTTTGGGCTGAGGTGGGGATATTTTTGCAGCAGGTCTTCGGTGTGTAAAAAGGAGATTTCTTCAGGCAGGTCGAGGGAGAGGAGAGGGTACTTTTTAGTGATGGCAGCCTGTGTGGCGAGGATGGACGAGTATATGCTGCGCACCTGGGTTTTGAGAAATTCCAGGTGTCGATCTTGGGGCAACATTACCTTTTCCCAATCCCACTGGTCTACCGAAATGGAATGTATGGGGCCCAGTTCTTCGTCGGGCCGCAGGGCTTTCATATCGGTCACGATTCCCATTCCCGGTTCCAGTTCGTAATCCCGTAACCTGAGCCTTTTCCATTTGGCCAGAGACTGCACCACTTCGGCGCGGCGTTCCTGCATTGCTTTTATTGGAAAACCTACAGGCCTTTCTATGCCGTTGAGGTCGTCGTTGATGCCGGTACCGTGAAGTACAACGGTGGGTGCCGAAATTTTTACCAGCGAAAGCCGCTCTTTCAGGTATTTTTCGAATTCCGATTTTACAAAGTCAACGGCTTCTTCAGTTGCCAGCTTTTGTGATAATTGTTGTAAGGTAGTTTTCATAATGTTTGTTTTAAATGTTTAAGAAAAAAAAAGCCCGCCCCGGGAAGGAGGCAGGCTTTAAAGCACAGAGATCCTCTCCCCCGGGTGGCGGACTATTATTATTGATATTATTATTTTGAAGTAGTTTCATATTCACGCAAAAAAAAAGCCTTTCCGGGTGGCGGAAAGGCTTTGAATATTGTTTAAGGGATCTTGTTATACAATAATAGCTTTCCGCAACCTGATTTGATTCAGATTGTTGTTGAAATTATTATTGTTATTATTGAAAATCACCTGATTTCTTTCTATTGATTTTGGTAAACTTAGAACAAATTTTTTAGACCGCAAATTTATTTTTCAACTTTCACACCTTTCCAGAAGGCCACGTGGTTTTTAATTTTTGCTGCCCCGGGCTTTGGTTGTGGATAAAACCAGGCGGCATCGGGGTTTTTTTCATCGCCCACTTTGAGGTGAAAATAAGAGGCTTTTCCTTTCCACGGGCAGGTGGTATGCGTGTCACTCAGTTGAAAAAAATCAGAATTTATAGATTCCGGGGGGAAGTACTGGTTGTTCTCAACTTCAATGGTTTTATCGCTTTCGGCTATTACTGTGTTGTTCCAGATTGCTTTCATGAGCTTGTTCTTTTAAAAAGGTAATTTTTGAAGCAGCTGTCTTTGTCGGCCCAACAGCCAGTAATCTCCAACCCTGCTTCTCTGGCCAGCCAGGCGATGGAGGTGTCGTCATATTTTTGGGATACTTCGGTATGTATGGTCTCCCACTTTTGAAAATGCACCTGGAGGTCAAGGGCATTTATTGCTATGGTTTGTTCCTTTTTACTTACCAGGAAGCTTTTGGCCACTCCTGTTTCAGGGTCATAAAGAGGCCAGTGCATAAAATCTTCAGGATCAAATTCGGCATCCAGTTCCCGGTTCATGCGCACCAGCAAATTTTTGTTGAATGCTTCAGTTACTTTGGCCGAATCGTTGTAAGCATCGAGGATTACCGCGGGTTCTTTTTTTTGATCTACTCCCATAAAGAAAAGGTCTTTTTCATGCATTGCAGAAGATATTTTCTTTAAAAAGTTCACAGCTTCTTCGGGAGTGAGGTTCCCGATATTTGAGCCCAGAAAAAGGATGACCTTTTTGCGGTCGCGATAGTCGGCCAGGCGGGAGAGCACTTCAGCATAAGTGCCCTGCTGCGGCTCTACTTCTACTGCCGGATATTCCTGTTGCAGGCTTTCGCTTAGCTGTTCCAGCACATTTTTGCTTATATCAACCGGCAGGTATTTGTAATCGTAGTTTTTTTCTTCAAAGTGGCTTAACAGCACCTTGGTCTTTTTTCCGTCACCGGCACCAAGTTCTATAAGGTCAAAACCTTCTAAAGAGGCAAATTCATCTCCTAATTCTTCCCGGTGGCGCTTAAGGATCTGGTATTCCTTGCCCGTGAGATAATATTCGGGCAGTTCCATGATCTGCTGAAAAAGCTCATCTCCTTTCTCGTCATACAGAAATTTTGAGCTTATTTTTTTAGGATAGGAAGTAAGGCCTTTGAAGACGTCTTCTGCAAACTGGGTCTTGAATTCCGGAGGTTTGGTGTTGTTCATAAGGGAAAAATTTCCGGCAGATTTACCTTTTTTGGAGAATAAAAAAAGGAAACCCGCAGGTTTCCTTCAAATTTAAACTTTTAAAAATCCCTTTTAGTTAAAGGAATAATAAGAATGGGTTTAGAACGTAAATGGAACTTTATAGCTCACTTCTACGGGTTTCCCGGCCATTTGCCCCGGCTCCATTTGTGGAATGGCAAGAATGATTTTCTTAGCCTCTGCATTGAGTTCCTTTTTAGGTCCTTCCACTTTGGTGACCACGGGCTTTCCTTCTTTATTAATAACGAAAGAAACTATCGCCTTTCCCCTTATGTAATTACCGGCCTCATCTTTTGGGAACTTGTAATTTTCCCTTAGATGCTGGGTGAGCTTTTCCTTAAAGCAGGTTTTGGAAGGGCCCGAAAAATCTTCACAACCCGGCCAGACCGGAGGGGTCTCTTTGGTAGTAAGCCTGTTTTTGGAAATACTTACTCCTTCCTGTGCAAACGTTGTTCCTGCAGTAAAGAGGAAAAGGACAAAAAATAATTTTTTCATGATTTGGGGCTTTTTTTAAAAGCGGTAGGTGGTAGTAAAGTTACGGGAATCGGGTTTGCCGTTCAAAGTCCCCGGCTTCATATCTGGAATCTTTTTGAGCATTTCCCTGGCGGCTTCATTCACCAGTGGCTCAGAGCCCTCTACCGATTTTACCACAACTTTTCCTTCTTCATTGATATC
>Ga0098069_100379_pt1 | contig 20847 bp, 17 predicted proteins | sample 27_taG_FD_92584 | JGI IMG/M metagenome (GOLD analysis project Ga0098069, IMG submission 92584) | Marine viral communities from Cariaco Basin, Caribbean Sea - 27_WHOI_OMZ | ecosystem: Environmental > Aquatic > Marine > Oceanic | place: Caribbean Sea: Cariaco Basin | collected 2014-11-09
GTGGAGATGCAACTTTCTTGTCTGGAAACTTAAAAAATGGCATATTTGCGAACTCCAATTTCTTGTTGGAGGGTTTAAATTTTATTCTCGAATTTAATATCGATCAATGACAAAACGATTGTTAATAATCGTATTCATTTTATTTTCAGTGATTACGACCGCTCAGGAGCGAACTTCCTCACCTTATTCTTTTTACGGGCTGGGATTAAATACCTTCAAAGGTACCGTAGAAAACAGATCAATGGGTGGTCTTGGCATTTTTTCAGATAGTATACATGTTAACCTGCAAAACCCGGCCTCCCTGGGCAGGCTTAGATTGACAGCCTACACGGTTGGTTTAAGCGGCAGTTCGGTTGAAATGAAGAATGATGATGCTTCTGAAACTGCTAAATCCAGCTCTTTTGACTACCTGGCTGTGGGGATTCCCACTGGCAAATTGGGTTTTGCTTTTGGATTGGTGCCCTACTCATCTGTAGGTTATAATATTGATGATATAGACCAGGAAGCCGGGATAGGCTACAGGTATACGGGTAAAGGCGGCCTTAACCGCGTTTTTCTTGCTGCGGGTTACGCGATCAGTCCTAACCTCAGTATTGGGGTAGATGCCAGTTATAACTTCGGAAATATTCAGAATAAAAGCATATTGGTGCGCGAAGGAGTGCAGTATAGTTCCCGGGAGATAAACCGAAGCGATCTTAGTGGTTTTACTTATAAAATCGGGCTTGATTACGAGAGAATGCTCAATGAAAACCTGCAGTTAAAGTTTGGAGTGCACTATACGCCTGAAACCACGCTTAAAACCGATAATCAAAGTGAACTTGCAACTATTTTGCTGGGAGTTGAAGGCCGGGAAGTTACGGTTGACAGGCAGGATATTTCTTCGCCCAATACAGATTTTGAACTCCCCTCAAGCCTTAGTATAGGAGCAGGGGTGGGCAGGCCTCAAAAATGGTTTTTAGGAGGGGAATTTACTACCACCGGTGCGGGAGATTACAGCAACCGTGCCTTTGCCATAGAGGGGGCTTCATTTGAGCAGGCTTCAGGCTACAGGCTGGGAGGCTATTTCATTCCAAACTACAACTCCCTTACCAGCTACTTTAGCCGAATTGTTTACCGCGGAGGGCTGCGCATGGAAGAGACCGGGCTGCACCTCAATGGAGAATCGATTGATGAGTTTGGCATAGCTTTTGGGTTAGGACTACCAGCAGGAAGGATGTTGACCAACATTAATCTGGGATTTGAGTATGGACAGCGCGGTACAACAAGCAACGGATTGATCCAGGAAAACTTTTTTAATGCCATGATAAGCCTCTCGTTAAATGACAGGTGGTTTATCAAAAGAAGATTCGAATAATCACAAACTATTAATCAGGAATAAAACTTATACTATGAAAACCAAGGTAATATTATTTCTTTCGGGGGTTGTTCTGGGGACAGGAGCCTTGCAGGCACAGGCCAATCAGGAGTGTGCCACGACAGCAGCCCTGGCTTACAGCGATGCAAAGGCAAAAAACTATGATGCAGCCTGGACCAGAATTCAAACCTTAAGAGAGGAATGTCCTTCTTATCACATTGCAACCTATCAGTACGGAGAAAGAATATTAAAAGATCGCCTTGATAATGCACCCGAAGCTGAAAAGGAAGCTGTAGCACAGGAGCTTATTAAATTATATAAAGAACGTTTGCAGCATTTCCCTGCAAAGACCGACGCCGGAGATGTTAATGCAGATATTGCACAGTTGATGTTTGATGTGAAGCTGGGTTCAACCGAAGAGCAGTTCGAGGCCTTTGATAAAGCTTTTAAGCAGGATCCAAACAGCCTTAACGCAAAATCTCTTTATACCTACTTCTACCTGCTGGTAGAGTTACAGGATGCCGGTAAGAAAGATCTTCAGGAAGTTTTTGACAAGTACGATGTTGTAATTGCAAAACTTGAAGAACAGGAAAACGAAACTGCCGAGTCTTTAGCCCAGCTTATCGAAAAGCAGGAAGCCGGAGAAGAGCTTTCTTCAAAAGATAAATCAAGGCTAAATGCATATGAGAAAAACCTTGTGGCTTATAATGCCGTAAAAGGAAGTATTAATGCTAAGTTAGGTCAGCGTGCAGATTGTGATAACCTTATCCCGCTTTACAGCAAAGACTTTGAAGCCAAAAAAGGAGATACTGAATGGTTGAAGCGGGTGAACAGCAGGTTGTCTGCAAAAGATTGTACTGAAGATCCGCTTTTTGTAAAAGTGTCTGAAGCTTTACACAAGTTGGAGCCATCTGCAAGTTCGGCTTACTCTCTTGGTCAGCTAGCCGAAGCAAATGGAAACCAGTCTAAAGCTCTTGAATACTACAACCAGGCAGCCGAGCTTCAGAAAGATCCAAGCGCCAGAGCGAGTATATATTACAAGATTGCAAACCAGTACAAAGAGAAAGGTCAGTTTGGTCAGGCCAGGAACATGTACCGTAAGGCTATCAGCTCAAAACCATCTTTTGGTAGAGCTTACCTTCAAATCTCTAACATGATTGCTCAAAGTGCAAACAACTGTGGAAACACCGCTTTTGAAAAAAGAGCTGTATACTGGAAAGCTGCAGAATATGCCGAGAGAGCTGCAAGGGTTGACCCGTCAATTAGCAGCACTGCCAACGAAACAGCTTCTGCTTATAGAGGAAGAGCTCCACAGCGTAGTGATATCTTCCAGAACGATATGCAGGGTAAGACCATCAACATTGGATGCTGGATAGGGGAAAGCGTACGAGTACCTAATTTGTAATATGAAATTTACATACAGGATATTTTTTAGAGGCATTGTCACAACCCTGGTTGTGACAATGCTTTTTTCTTGTGAAGGCAATTTGAAAGGCGTTAGGCAAATGGAGATCCCCGAAGACGCCCCTCAATCTATTGGCGTGGGGATTAATATGAAATATGTAGATTCCGGAAAAGTGGTGGCTACCTTAAGAAGTGAAACCATGAGGGATTTTTCAAACAAGGAGTTCCCCTACAGGGAGTTTCCCGACGGGGTTATAGTCGAATTTTTTGATGACCAGCGACAAAAGAATACCGTCACTGCCAATTACGGGATAGTTTACAATGAGACCGGGCTCATAGACCTGCAGGGCGATGTGGTGGTGGTTACCAGTGACAGCACAAAACTCACTGCCGATCAGCTCTACTGGGACCAGGCAAGGAACTGGGTCTTTACAGACCATCCCAACACCATCCGGTTTAAAAATGGAGCCATCAATGAAGGTCAGGGTTTTGATAGCAACCAGGAATTCACTAATTTCCGTTCAAGATCTAATGTTGGGGTGCAAATTTTAGAAGAAGATAAACAATGATGAAATTTTCGAAATTTTTTGAATTTGCCTACCTGGCAGCTGCCGTGTTCTTTCTCTACGAGGCAATTGTAATATGGAACGACCAGCGCAACCAAGCCTACCTCTTCCTGTTTTTTGTGGTGGTGGCAATTTTTATGTTCTTCTTTAGAAGGCACTTCAGGCATAAGTACGGTAAAAGGGAATAGGTACTATGGCCTACGAGATCATTATTATTTTATGCTCCCTGCTGCTTTCGGCGTTCTTTTCGGGCATGGAGATCGCTTATGTGTCTGCAAACAAGATACATGTGGAGATCGAAAAGAAGCAGAATGATTTCCTGGCTAAGATTCTCACCCGTCTTACCCGTAAACCTTCAAAATTTATAGCCACCATGCTGGTGGGTAATAATATTGCCCTGGTCATTTATGGTTTTTTTATGGGCGATCTCTTGATGAGCTGGCTGGCACCCGAAAATTTCAGCAATGAAATTGTAGTTTATCTGCTTACAGATCTCAGCCTCCTTACTCAAACCATTATTTCCACACTTATAATTCTGCTTACTGCGGAATTTTTACCCAAGGTATTCTTTCAGATCTATGCCAATTTTTTCCTGAAGTTCTTTGCGGTACCTGCTTATTTGTTCTACCTGCTGTTCAGTTTTATTTCTTCTTTCGTGATTTGGGTTTCAGATCTTGTTTTAAAAAGGTTCTTTAAGACCCAGGGGGATGAAGTGCAGCTGGCTTTTACCAAAGTAGAGCTCGGGAACTATATTTCTGAACAAATGGACAAAATAGAACACGACCAGGAGGTAGATTCCGAAATTCAGATCTTTCAGAATGCTCTCGAGTTTTCCGAAGTAAAGTCGAGGGAAGTGATGATTCCGCGTACCGAGATTGTGGCGGTAGACATCACTACCGATCCGCGGGAACTGGTGGAGACCTTCACGGCAACCGGCTTGTCAAAGATCCTGGTGTACAAGGAAAATATAGACGATATCATTGGTTACATCCACTCTTTTGAGCTCTTTAAAAAGCCGCCTACCATTAAATCTATATTGCTGCCCGTGGTCTTTGTGCCCGAAACCATGCTGGTAAAAGACGTTTTGAATATCCTTATCAAAAAAAGGAAAAGTATTGCTGTAGTAATTGATGAATATGGCGGTACCAGCGGGATGATGACAGTAGAGGATATCGTGGAAGAGCTGTTTGGGGAGATAGAAGATGAACATGATCCCGTGATCCTTATAGAAGAAAAGCTTGAGGAAGATAAATACCTTTTTGCGGCCCGCCTGGAAGTAGATTATCTCAATGAAAATTACAAGCTCGATATCCCCATTGGCGAGAACTATGAAACCCTGGGCGGCTATATTTTAGATCACACCGAAGAAATTCCTCCTAAAGACGGGGTGGTTGAAATTGACAATTTTACCTTTCATATCAGGGAAGTGTCCAATACCAGGATTGAGCTTGTAGAGGTGATTGTGAATTCAAACGATTAATTTTAAGTTTTTCCTCACATTTTGAAGATTTATAGTTTTTTAGTAAAGCTAAAAACGTTATTTTCGCCCCCTATATTTTAGACTTAATAATAAGATAATGGCAGTATTAAATTCAATAAGGCAACGTTCGGTCTTCCTTATCGTGATCATTGCTTTGGCACTTTTCTCATTCGTATTAGCCGATGTTATTCGCAACGGAGGAATGAGTTCTCAAAAATCCCAGAATACTATAGCTACGATTAATGGTGAGGATATTGAAAGGGAACAGTTTGCTCGTCAGGTAGAATCCTTTCAGCGTAACATGGGGCAAAATGCAACTACCTCTCAGGCTGTAAATCAGGTTTGGGAAATGAATGTGCGTAGAACCCTTATGCAGGAGCAGTTTGAAGAGCTTGGTATTCGAGTGGAAGAAGCCCAGGTTAAGGAGATGATGAGAAGGGAACTTGCAAACAACCCTAATTTTACCAATGAAGCCGGGGTTTTTGATGAAGCTAAATTGAGAGAATATGTAGCTACGCTTAAATCTACTTCACCTCAGGCATACCAGCAATGGTTGGATTTTGAAACCAGTCTTGCTGAAACTGCCAGGGAGCAGATCTACCTTAACCTGGTAAGGGCCGGGGTAGGAGCCACGCTTCTTGAAGGTGAGCAGGCTTACAGGTTTGCCAGTGATAACGTAGATATGGAATTTGTTTACGTACCCTACACAACTGTTGAAGATTCACAGGTAGAGATCTCTAAAGATGAGATCAGGGATTACGTGAAAGCGCATCCGGGGCAGTTCAAGACTGAACCTACCCGCGACATCCAGTATGTGCTTTACGAAGAAACTGCTTCTGTTGAAGATGAGGCCGAAGTAAAATCTGAACTGCTTGGTCTTCTAAACGACAAGGTAGAATTCAATTCAGCTACCAATACCAGTGATACGGTTGAAGGTTTTGCAACTACAAGAAACTGGGAGGAATTAGTAAATGAAAGATCTGATGAGAAATTTCAGGACAGGTTTGTATTTAAAGATCAGTTACCTGCAGAGCATGCAGATTCTCTTTTCAACCTAAACGAAGGGGAAGTTTACGGGCCGTTTAAATACAATGGTTCTTACAGGCTAGCCAGAGTGGTAGAAACTGCTCAAATGGCCGATTCTGCAAAGGCAAGACATATTCTGGTAGCATGGCAGGGTTCTCCGGTAGGAGGGCAGGTGACCAGGAGCAAAGAACAGGCACAGCAATTGGCCGACAGCCTTGCTAACGTGGTCAAAAACAACAACGATAAATTTGCTGAACTGGCTTCAGAATTCTCTGCCGATACTTCCAATAAAGAAGATGCGGGGCAACTTGGCTGGTTTGGGCCAGGAGCGATGGTTCCTGCGTTCAATGACTACGTTTTCAATAACAACGAAGGTTCAGTTGGAGTAGTAGAAACTCAATTTGGGTACCACGTGATACATATTCAGGAGTTGACCGATAAGGAAAAGGCGGTAAAGCTTGCTACTGTTTCAAGAGCGATCCAGCCTTCAGAAAAAACTTCTAACGAGCTTTTTGCTGAAGTGACAAAATTTGAGCTTGCGGCAAAAGATGGCAACTTCAGCGACCTTGCAAAAGAAAGCGGAAAAGAAGTTAGGCCGGTAAAAGAAATTAAACAACTTGAAGAGAATATTCCCGGGATTGGCGCACAGCGAAGAATTGTGCAGTGGGCCTTTGAAGAGGAAGTTGAAGTTGGGGATATAAGAAGGTTTGAAGTTCCTTCAGGTTATGTGGTGGCTCAGGTTACTGCGGCAAACAAAGGCGGCCTTAAATCGGCTGAAGCTGCGTCTGCAACCGTGATTCCAATCCTTCAGAAGCAAAAGAAAGCTGAGATCATTAAATCTGAAATAAGCGGAAGTGATCTTCAGGCTATCGCGCAAAATCAGGGCGTACAGGTGAATACCGCAAATGCGGTTAACCGAAACAGCCCAACGCTTCCGGGTGTTGGCAGTGAGCCAAAAATTGTGGGTGCTGCTTTTGGACTTGAAAGCGGTGAAACCAGCAGTCCTTTAGCGGGTGAAAAAGGTGTGTTTGTAGTGAAAGTGCTCCAAAAGAACGATGCCCCTCAAATGGAATCTTACCGCCCTTATGCGGCAAGAGAAGCCTCTGCGCGCCGTATCTCTGTGAATTCCGAAGTTTACCAGGCTCTTAAAGAATCTGCCGAAATTGAAGATAACCGCGCGAGATTCTATTAAGAAACTGTAGTTTACAATAAAGAAAAAGCCTTTCTGTTTTAGAAAGGCTTTTTTTGTTTGATGCTGCCGATTAATTTCTTCGGAAGAAAACTTCTTCCAGGGAGATAGTAAGGCTTGTTATAAGATCATTTCAGAATAAGGAAGAATGCTGCTGTAGCCTTTACTCCTGAAGTATTCCATATCTTTTGCTGTTCCCGTGGCCAGAACAAAATCCCCGCCCCATCCCCCAAGGCTTTTCACGACTCCCGGGTAATCGGGAAACAGCCGGCTTTTCACTTTTTGAAGCCCCACCAGCTGTGAAATGATGTTTTCGTGCACTTCCAGGAGCATTTTAAATTCCAGGAGGTCTGTGGCGTTGATAAGGCTATGGCTAAGTGCCGAAATTTTTTTGATGGCGGTGCCTAAAGTTGTTTTATCCTGCTGCCTGTAATGGGCTATGGCTTCGCGGCTGTTCTGTTTTTGATTAAGGTGCACAAAAAAGAGCTGCTCTTTAAAGGAAGGATCAAAAGAAGTCTTTAAAATGCTATTTTCGGAAGGCTGTTTCTCGAAAGTCACAGGCGTTTGGTGCATCGCCACGGCTATGTCGTACCCGCTGCCCCCAAAAGTGTGCTGCAGGAGCTGGTAAGCATCAATTTTGAGCCATTTGGCAAGGTTCGCGATAAGGGTGGAAGAAGTTCCGAGGCCCCAATCCCTTGGAAAGTCCAATTTTGTGCTTATTTCAAAGCCGCCTTCAGCAAATTCCTGCGGAGCCATTTTCCGGGCAAAAAAAAGTGTCTGAAATAGCATTTTTGACACGTCATTTTTGTTGTGTTTCTCTGGCACTTCCGAAGCAATCAGGTCTGAAATTTCAAAGCTGTCCTCAAACCAGGTGTTTTGTTTGTGATCAAGGCTTTTCCAGTTGATTACAGGCGCTCCTATTTTTGTCACTTCCAGGCCCTGCCCGAATTTTGCGGGCAGGGCAAAGGCTGTGGCCCCGTTGAGCACAACATATTCCCCGCTTATCAATAATTTTCCGTGGCTGTGGAAGGTCTCCATTAGCTTCTCAGTTTTTCAATTTGCTGCTCTACCGCACTGTGTGAAACATTGTGGTCCTTAAAATAGGCTGTGAGCACTTCTTTTTCTTGTGCCGTGGCCTGTAACTGGTTGAGAATGTTCATAAGGTGCATTTTCATGTGCCCCTGCTGAATGCCGGTGGTGATTAGGGATTTTACTGCGGCAAAGTTCTGTGCCAGCCCGGTTACTGCCACTATTTTCATAAGTTCTTCGGCTGATGGTTTTTGTAAGATCTCAAGAGCGATCTTAGAAAGCGGGTGCAGTGCCGTGAGGCCGCCCACCGTGCCCAGGGCCAGCGGAATTTCCAGCCAGAACCTGAACTGCCCGTCCTGCACCTGGGCGTGGGAAAGGCTGCTGTATTTTCCCTCTTTTGAAGCATAGGCGTGGATGCCGGCTTCTACTGCCCTAAAGTCGTTCCCTGTTGCCAGTACTACTGCGTCAATCCCGTTCATGATTCCCTTGTTGTGGGTCACCGCACGGTAAGGTTCGGCTTCGGCAATTTTAAGTGCCCGCACAAATTTTGAGGCGAAATCTTCCCCGCTCATCCCGTGGTCGGCAAGTTCGGTTACGGGGCAGGAAACCTCGGCCCTCACAATACAATCGGGCACATAGTTGGAAAGTATGCTCATCACGATCTCAACCTGCTTTTCGGCAGCATCAAAAGCTTCGTGAGTTTCAGCTTCTGCTTTAAAAGTTTCAGCAAAGCGCTCAAGGCACGAATTGATGAAATTTGCACCCATAGAGTCTTTGGTCTCAAAAGTGCAGTGCAGCTGGTAGTAACCGGCCAGCAGGCGGGTTTTGTTGCGCAATTCCATATTCATTATTCCGCCGCCGCGCTTCTCCATGTTTTTGGTGAGTGGGGCGACCGCTGCAAACAATTTCGGCTTTATTTTACTGAAGAAATCTTCCAGTTTTTTCGCATCCCCGGTGTACATGAAATGCACCTGGCCAATCTTTTGGGTTCCCAGAACTTCGGCTTTAAATCCGCCGCGCTTGCTCCAGAATTTAGCTGCCTTGCTCGCCGCGGCAATCACCGAGCTTTCTTCTATGGCCATGGGGATGGCATAAAGCCTGTCATTGATAAGAAAATTGGGGGCGAGCCCAAAAGGCAGGTAGTAATTTGAAAGGGTGTTTTCTGTAAACTCCTCGTGGAGTTGTTGCAGGCTGGAGTCCGGGTTCCAGTACTGGGTTAAAATCTCTCTGGCATCCTTGTTATTGGCCAGGTATGTCTGGCTAAGCCATTCAATTTTTTCCTCTTTTGACAGTTTGGAAAAGCCCGAAATAGGTGTGATCATTATGTGAAATTTGAGGCTACAAAGATACAATTACTGCAGGAAACGCAGCAGCATGTAAAAATTCTGAAGCAGAGTGTAAATAAATTGGGTGATCACGGATGATAAGTAAGGTTTGAATATTAACATCTCCTTATGATTTAACAGCCTAAAGCCTGTTTTTTAGCCGAATTTTTACTAAACTTGGCAAGCAAATTTTTTAAACGCAAAAAATGAAGTTGACCTACGGGTTTTTAGCCCTTTTTCTTTCGGCTACAACGGTACTCACTGCGCAGAAAAAAGCAATTACACTTGAAGACATTTGGGGAGGAACATTCCGGCAGGAACGAATGGAATCCCTGCAATCCCTTAACAACGGGGACGAGTATGTGGTGCTTAATTTTGATAGTAGTGCAGGCACATCAGCCATAGATGCTTACTCTTACAAGACCGGTGAAAAGACAAGAACTATTCTTAACAGTAAAGATCTTGAGGAAATCCAATATTTTTCGCAATATGAGTTTAGTGAAAATGAATCAAAGCTGGTGCTGGGCACAGAGATAGAATCTATCTACAGGCATTCTACCCGCGGGATCTTTTATGTTTATGACCTGCAGACCAAAGAGCTGAAAAAGATTTCCGAAGAAAAAATTAAAGAGCCCACCCTGTCTCCACAAGGCGAAAAAGTGGCCTATGTTTTCAAAAATGACATTTTTGTGAAAGATCTTTCTTCGGGCGAAGTCACTCAGGTGACCAAAGATGGCGAAATGAACAGGATCATCAATGGGGTGGCCGATTGGGTTTATGAAGAGGAATTTTCGTTTGTGCGCGCTTTCCAATGGAACAAATCTGGAGAGAAAATAGCCTTTTTGAAGTTTGATGAAACTGAAGTGCCCGAGTTTTCTATGGATGTTTACGGGCAGGATCTTTATCAAACCCAAACTGTTTTTAAGTACCCTAAAGCAGGGGAAAAGAACTCAGAAGTAAGTCTGCATATTTACGATCTTCAGAAAGATACAACTTCAGATGTCAACCTGGGCGATTACGAAGATTTTTATATTCCGCGTATAAAGTGGACCAATGATGCGAATATTCTGAGCGCACAGGTTTTGAACCGCCACCAGAATGTGCTTGACCTCATCTTTGTTAATGCTGAAGCAAATAAAGCTGAAGTAGTGCTTACCGAAACCGACGAAGCCTACGTAGATGTGACCGATAATTTGACATTTTTGGAAGATAACAGCTTTATCTGGACAAGTGAAAAAGACGGCTGGAACCACATTTACCTCTACGACAAGAACGGTAAACTGAAAAACCAGGTGACCCGCGGGAACTGGGAGGTGACCAATTACTACGGCCTTGACCCCAAAACCAAAACTATTTTTTATCAGAGCACCGAGAACGGAAGCATCAATCGCGATGTGTTTTCGGTAAAGACCAATGGCAGAAGTAAAAAACAACTCACAGATAAGGTAGGGCAAAACAGTGCCGACTTTAGTGCCGATTACACTTACTTTATCAATACCTACAACAGCGCCACCACGCCTTACGAATTCACTCTACACCTTGCAAAGAACGGAAAACTGGTTAGGGAGATCCTCAACAATGAAGAGCTGCTGGAGGAAATGGCCCAGTACCAGATCGTCCCCAAGGAGTTCTCGACCCTTGCGGTAAATGGTGTTGATCTCAACATGTGGATGATCAAACCGGCCAGTTTTGACCCTGAAAAAAAATATCCGCTTTTTGTAGCCCAGTATTCGGGTCCCGGGTCTCAGGAAGTTGGGAACCGCTTTAACAGTACCAATGATTACTGGTATCAAATGCTTGCCGGGAAAGGGTACATAGTGGTGGGGATTGATCCTCGCGGTACCGGATTTAAAGGAGCAGCCTTTAAAAAGGTCACTCAAAAAGAACTAGGTAAGTACGAGGTTGAAGATATTATTGAAGCCGCAAGAATCCTGGGAGCAAGAGATTACATAGACGAAGAAAATATGGGGATTTGGGGCTGGAGCTATGGAGGCTTTATGTCATCTAATGCCATTCTTAAAGGCAATGATGTTTATAAAATGGCGATTGCCGTTGCGCCGGTGACCAGCTGGAGGTTTTATGACAGCATATATACAGAGCGGTACATGACCACCCCGCAGGAGAACACTTCGGGTTATGATGAGAATTCACCCATCAACCATGTGGAGAAACTAAAAGGAGATTACCTGCTTATTCACGGTACCGGAGATGACAATGTGCATGTTCAGAATAGCATGAGAATGATTGAAGCCCTTGTACAGGCCAATAAGCAATTTGACTGGGCAATTTACCCAGACAAAAATCACGGGATCTATGGGGGCAATACACGTTTACATTTGTACACGCTCATGACAAATTTTATTGAAGAAAATTTAAAAGTTAATCCTAATATCAAATCATCCCTATAATGGCACAGGCAACAACAGCACCGCAAAGACGAGAATTATTTGGTCACCCGGTAGGTCTTTATATATTATTTTTCACTGAAATGTGGGAGCGCTTTTCCTACTACGGAATGCGCGCCATTTTGGTACTTTACCTTGTTAGTGCCACCCAGGGCGGAAATGCCGGGTTGGGCTGGACCAACGCAGAGGCCTTAGCTCTTTACGGCTGGTATACCATGCTGGTCTACGTGGCTTCTATTCCCGGGGGTATTATAGCCGATAAACTGTTGGGTCAAAAAAAGACGGTTTTGTGGGGTGGAATAATTTTAGTGGCAGGTCACGGAATTTTGGCAGTTGAAGAAATGTGGGCTTTTTACACCGGGCTCGGTTTGATCATTGCCGGGGTGGGAATGCTAAAACCAAATATCTCTACCATGGTGGGAGGCCTCTACAAAGAAGGAGACATACGCCGTGATAAAGGATTTACAATTTTCTATATTGGGATCAACCTTGGGGCATTTCTTTCAAGTTTAATCGTAGGTTATGTGGGAGAAAATATTGGATGGCACTGGGGCTTTGGGCTTGCCGGAATAGCCATGGCATTAGGGCTCCTCGTTTACCTGTGGGGTCAAAAATACCTTGTAGAAGTAGGCAACCTGCTCTCAAAAGCCGAAAGGGATTCGGGTGCTTCCTTTGGCGGGATGTTCAAAGATCTTTTTAAATCTCCGCTACAGTTAACCATCACTGCAGCATTGCTTATAGGGTCTATCTATTACCTTCTTGCTGTAGATGTAGCTTACGGCTTCCTTTTCATATTCCTTACTTTGGTTACTGCCATGATGCTCATGGTTTATAAAGACCTTACCACCCAGGTGATGAAAGACAGGTATGTAGTCATGCTGCTCTCTTTTATCCTGGTAATTGTGTTCTGGGGGGCTTTTGAGCAGGCAGGCGGACTCATGAATATCTATGCCCTTGAAAAAACCGACAGGTCTTTACCTTTTAGTCTGCCATTGATAGGCAACGAAGTACCTGCTTCCTGGTTTCAGTCTCTGAACGCCCTGTTTATTATCATTTTTGGGGTTGTAGTTGCCAATTTCTGGGCAAAAAGAAAACTCAAAAGCAAAGAAGCTTCTTCCATTTTTAAAATGGCTATAGGGGTTATCATCATGGGACTCGGATTTGTTTTCATGGTCTTTGCCTCAATGGAATTTCAGAATAATGGTGCTTCGGCGATGTACTGGCTGGTACTTGCTTATCTCTTCCATACCATTGGGGAACTTAGTTCTTCCCCGGTTGCACTGTCATTCATCACCAAACTTGCTCCTGTAAAATATGCGTCTTTAATGATGGGGGTTTACTTTGCGGCAACAGGTCTTGGAAATAAGGTTGCGGGAATTGTGGGAGAATTCTCTTCTGAAGCCGGAGACGGAACCATCTTTATGGGCATTACCATCTTCACTGTGGCTTTTGCTATTCTTGTACTTTTAATGCTTAAGCCTCTTAAACGCCTTACTCACGGGGTTGAAGATGAAGAGAGGGAGTTACCACAACAGGAGAATTTTGAACTTGGAGATGAAGATGTTGTAGATAGAGAAGAAACTAAAAGAAGAAAATAATGGCAGCAACAGTTCCTGCGGCAGAGAACGATTTCTTTAAGTCAAAAGTTTTAGGCCATCCCGCCGGCCTTTTTGTTCTTTTCTTTACTGAAATGTGGGAGCGCTTCTCGTTCTACGGGATGCGGGTGCTCCTCATCAACTTCCTCACCATGGCAATTGTGGGGGTAGATAATCCCGGTTGGGGCTGGAGCGCAGAGAACGCAGGTGCCCTTTTTGGGACCTATGCAGGTTTACTTTACCTTACCCCTATAGCGGGTGGTATCATTGCCGATAAGATCACCGGCTACCGCTGGGCAGTGGTGATTGGTGCTGCAATTATGACCCTGGGCCACGCCTCTATGGCTCTCGAAACAGAATTTTCCCTCTATTTTGGCCTTGCTTTGCTGGTTATAGGAACAGGTTTCTTTAAGCCCAATATTACCTCGATTATTTCTGAAATGTACGACGGCAAACCCGACAAGAAAGATGGGGCTTACACCATTTTCTACATGGGCGTAAATGCCGGGGCTTTCTTCGGAATGATGTTGTGCGGCTACCTGGCCGAAAGGGTAGGATGGAGTTGGGGCTTTGGCCTCGCAGGAATTTTCATGTTCCTGGGAACCCTTCAGTTCTGGCTGGCAAAACCTCTTTTTGGAAACATAGGTGGAGTGCCCGATAAGGCCAAATTAGCTGAAGAAAAAGCAAAAGAGGAAGCTTCGGGGGTTAAAGATCATTCTCATAACCCATTTACATTATTTGATAAGATCCTTGTGGTGGCTACTTCAGTTATTGGTTTGTTGTATTTGATCAACGATCCGGTGTCCAGGATAGCCAACCTAAACCTTCTGCCTGCAGTAATGCCTTTCGACTTTCAGGGGGAGCCTTTTTCGGGGCCACTGGCCTTAGCCTTAATCGGCCTGGTACTATTTCTTGTACTGGTCATCTCGCGTATCTCCAGGTATGCTAAAGTGGTGCGCGACAGGTTGATAGCGGTAATTATTTTCGCTTTTTTCACGGTGTTCTTTTGGATGTCTTTTGAACAGGGCGCCACCTCCCTAATTATCTTTGCGCGTGATTCTGTAGACAGGGTGCTGGTAGGTGCGGGTGCCACGGTCTTCAATGTTTTCAACACACTGCTTACGGTGGTACCGCTCATGATTATCACCTGGGTTTTGTATTTGTTGTGGAAACAGACTTATAAAAGAGTACTGGGTTCTAACATCGTTCTGGTTATTTGCTTCGGAACAATATGGGCAATCGTAATTTGGATGCTTGTAAGGGAATTCCAGGGAGATGCTACAGAAATCACTGTTTCCTGGTTCAGTATCCTCAACTCTTTCTTTATTATTGTCTTTGCTTCTTTCTTCTCAAAATGGTGGGAGAGCAAGTACAATCCTTCTGCTGCCTGGAAGTACAGTTTCGGTTTGATACTTCTGGGAATAGGATTCGGCCTGCTGGCATTTGGTTCAAGCGGGATAGCCGAAGGAGCTAAAGTGAGCATGATATGGCTTATCCTCGCATACCTTTTCCATACGCTGGGCGAACTCTGTCTTTCCCCGCTCGGGCTCTCTTATGTGAGTAAGCTTGTGCCGGCAAGGATGATTGCCTTTATGTTCGGGATGTGGTACCTGGCAATTGCGATTGGGAACAAACTGGCCGGTTCTTTTGGAGGAATGATAGACGAGATCACCCAACAATACAGCCTTTCTACCTTCTTCCTGATTTTTACAGTAGTGCCTATTGGTGCCGGAGTTTTAGTGGCGCTGCTAAACCCACTTCTAAAGAAATTGATGCACGGGGTGAAATAAATTCCTCCCTAAAATGCTATTTTTACGCCCTCATTCCTGAGGGCGTAGTTTTTACGAAAATTCGGAACGACTATTGCTAACAGACAAAGAAAAAGTATGAAGAAAATTATTCTTAGCCTTAGTGTCTTCCTTTTTACGGCCTCTGCCATGCTGGGGCAGGAGATCAAGTGGATGAGCATGAACGAAGCCCTTGAAGCTCAAAAGAAAGCGCCAAAAAAGATCTTTATGGATGCCTATACCACCTGGTGTGGCCCGTGCAAGATGCTCGATAAGAATACTTTTTCCAATAAAGACGTCATTAATTACATCAACCGGCATTATTATCCCGTAAAATTTAATGCTGAAGGTACCGAAGAAATCCATTACCTGGGCATGTCTTTTAAAAACCCCAATTACGACCCCAATCGCAAAGGCCGTAACAGTCAGCATGAATTTGCCAGCGCAATAAAGATCACCGGCTACCCCAGCCTGGTATTTTTTGACGAAGAGGCCAACCTCATAGGGCCAATTCCCGGCTACCGCACTCCGCACCAGCTGGAGTTGTTCTTAAAGATGTTTGTAGGTGAAGATTACAAGAAAATTACCAGCCCCGAAGCATTCCAGGACTATTCCGCGGCTTTTGAAAATGAATTCAGCGTTTCAAATTAATTTTTTTTGAATCGAATTCAGGAATAATCCAGCCTGTTTTTAAGGTATGGAAGGGCTGTTTCTGAATATATATTCCTGGTTCTTGCAGCCTGCCTGCCGTTAGGTAAGCGAAGGGTACTTGTTTCTCTTCCCGGCCAACACTGTATTTGAATATAGAATTTCGCCTCGCAGTTTAGAATTGTGAGGCTTTTTTATTCAAGGATATAAGCCCCGTCTTCACCGGTGTAAAAGAAAGGAATGTGCTTTGCTTTGGCAGTTTTTTTCCACTTTTTAATGACTGAAGGATAATTGCTGCCGTCGGCGATGATGGCTGCAGGTTTGAGATTCATTAAAAGACGTTCCAGGTTGATTCCGGGAGCACCTGTAAGCAGCAGGTGGGTGTTCAAAGGCGTTTGCTTCGGAAGAAAACCGCTGCTGTCAATGAGCATCAAAAAATGCCCTTTTTGAAGGTATATGTTTTTAAGCGGCGCTTCCCTTATCTGCTGAAGGTCTTCTCCTACCATGAAATTTTGTAGCAATTTCAGGTCTTTTGCAGGAGATTTCAGGTTATGGTACAGCATCAGCTGGTCATTATGTTGTGTTGCTACCAGGCTGCTTCGGGATTTGTGAAATACGATAAGCCGGTTCTCCTGTCTCACTTCCGAAGAAATATAAACCGATTGCAGGATGATTACTGAAATAAGAACGGCTAGAAGCCTTTTATAGCCGAAGCTTTTCCATAGCAGGAATGCGGTGAAGAGAAAGAGGTACCAGCTTAAGACTTCAGCTAAACTGAAGCCAATGTCTTTGAAGAGGAATTGTTCGTGCCCGGCAATCCAGTCTACCGTTTTAATCAGGATTTTAATGATGATTCCGTAGGTTTCAGCAATAAATGAGGACAGTATATCTACTACAGCTAGAATGATCACCAGTACGCCCATTATGAGGATGACGCCCAGGAAGGGAAGGATGAGCAGGTTTGTGAGAAAGAAGAGCCCCGGAAACTGGTGGAAATAGTACAGGCTTAGCGGCAGCACCCCTAGTTGGGCCGCCAGAGTAACGCTTAACAAATCCCAAAAGTATTTTAGAATGCGGTTGGCAGGCGTGTAAAGCTTGTTGAGCAAGGGCTGAAAAAGCACAATAGAAAGCACCGCGAGGTAGCTCAGTTGAAACCCCACTTCAAAAATCCATCCCGGTTTAACCAGCAGGAGCAGGAGCAGTGAAAGGAAAATGGAATTTAACGTGCCGGTACGCCTTTTAATTTCCAGGCTCACGGCAAGAAAGCTGAACATGGTCACCGCCCGCACCACCGAAGGCGAAAGCCCCGCCAGTACCGCAAAGCCCCAGAGGAATAAAATGACCAGGAAAGTCTTTAAAAATTTGCCATTTTTGAGACCGGTAAGAGGTTTGAAAAGCCAGTGTAACATCAACATAATGATCCCCACGTGCAGGCCCGATACTGCGAGGATGTGAATGGCACCTGCAGCTGCAAAATTATTGTAGGTTTGCGCTGAAATATCCTGTTTTTGACCCAGCAGCAGCGCCTGTACCAAAGAAAGTTCGTCCTGTTCAAAATGATGTTTTTTAAGGGCAGCACTTATTTTACGGCGCCAATTTGCCGCACTTGTTTTTAGCCCGGATTCTTTTTTCTGTAATTTTTTAAAAGTACCCTGGCGAAGGTTGGCCTGTCGCCAGACCCCTTTCCTGTTCATAAAGTCGGCATAATTGAACTGGTGCAGGTTGAGAGGTGGGGGAACGGGCGTTAAATCAGCAGAAATGAGCAGCTGCTCACCTTCCAAAAATGGCTTTTTTAGGCTGTCTTTCGGAAGTAGTACAAGCAGCTTTCCATGCGCAGATTTTCCGTTGACTGCGTTCACCTCAGCAATATATTTATCGCTGTAGGCATCGGGTTTTAAGGTTTCGAAAATACTTAGCTTCAGAAAGTGGGCTTTTTCCGAAGAAATCTTGTGAATGTAGTGCTTTGGCTGGTTTTGTGGAAGGTGCAGGCTTGCTGAAAAGATTCCGAAGAGGAAAAAGAGGAGGGTAGTGCTGCTTCCGAAGAAAAGATCGGGGAAAAGCAGTTTTCGGGCTCTAAAATAGGCCAGGAGAAATAATACGATTCCCGGCAGCAGTGCCAGAAATGCCATTTTGAGAGGTAGTTCCAGAAAAAAACCGCTGCAAATTCCCAGCAGCAGCAAAATGCTAAGTCTGATAATGGCGGTGTTCAAATTATTATGTGTGAGGTGGTTAGCCTAAGATAATAATTTAAAGGATGCGGCGAGCCATCACAAAATGCTCTTTCCAGTAATTTTCATTGAGTGCCGAAATAATGACGCCGCGCGAGGAGCTGGAGTGAATGAAGAAAATATTGTCCTGGTCAAGTTCTACCACCAAACCTACATGATTGATGTTCTTTTTGCGCCTGTCGGTCTTAAAAAACAGGAGGTCGCCCAGCTTTACATGGCGGAGTTCGAGCTCATCACCCAGGAGCGCCATATCACGTGAAGAACGCGGCAGTTCAATGTTATTTTCGAGGAAACAGGTATAGACAAGCCCCGAGCAATCCATACCCTGAGGCGTGGTGCCGCCGTATTTGTATTTTGTGCCAAGAAACTGCAGGGCGTAATCGATGATGCTAAAAGTCTCTTCTTCGGCCTCTTCCATCACTTCTTCAGAAGTGTCATAAAAATCGGGAATCTGGGCATAATCAATCTTTTGCTTTTCAATTGTGGCTTTATTCCCCAGTGCAGATTTGCGTGCCCCGCAAGAAGTGAGGGTAAGGATAAGGGCCAGCAGGGTGAACCTCAAAAGCTTCATTGGGCAGAAATCTTTTGGTAAATTAATTCGGCAGTTTTTTCACTGGCGCCTTTACCGCCAAGCTTTTGTTCCAGTTCGTGGTAATCGGAAAAGATCTTTTTCCGGTTCTCTTTATCGAGAATTTTGGTGAGTTCTGTTTTTAGATTTTCGCGGTTGAAATCGTTTTGAATAAGTTCTTTCACTACTTCGCGATCCATAATGAGATTCACCAGTGAGATATAATCGAGCTTGATGATGCGTTTGGCGATCTGATAGGAGATGAAATTGCCTTTGTAGCAAACTACTTCGGGCACTTTGAGCAAAGCGGTTTCAAGAGTGGCAGTGCCCGAGGTTACCAGCGCAGCCGTAGATATTTCCAAGACATCGTAGGTGCGGTTCATCACAAGGTGCACGTTTTTTTTCTTGATATAGGGCCGGTAAAAACTCTCTTCCTGGCTGGGCGCGCCTGCGATAACAAACTGGTACTCTTTAAAATCATCGGTCACGCTAAGCATAACCTCCAGCATTTTGGAGATTTCCTGTTTCCTGCTTCCGGGAAGGAGGGCGATTATTGGGCGGGCATCGAGTTTGTGCTCAGCTTTGATCTTTTCAGCCTGCACGGGAGGTCTTCCGGCAATCGCATCTATGAGCGGGTGGCCCACAAAATTGACTTTAAAGTTGTGTTTCTTTTCGTAAAAATCTTTCTCGAAAGGCAGGATCACGTACATCTCGTCAATATCACGCTGAATGTCTTTGATCCTGTTTTCTTTCCATGCCCAAATTTGAGGAGAAATGTAGAAGTGGGTTTTGTAGCCTTCCTTGCGGGCCCATTTCGCGATGCGCAGGTTAAACCCGGGATAGTCCACAAAAATGATAACATGAGGCTCCCATTTTTTAATGTCGTCCTTACAAAATGAAATATTGCGAAGAATGGTGCGCAGGTTCATGAGCACTTCAGCAAACCCCATAAATGCGAGGTCGCGGTAGTGCTTCACCGGTGTACCGCCTTCCTGTTGCATGAGATCTCCGCCCCAAAACCTGAACTCGGCCTGGGGATCGGTCTTTTTGAGGCCTTTCATGAGGTTTGCCGCATGTAGGTCTCCCGAAGCTTCTCCTGCAATAATGTAATATTTCATATCAACTAAGCTTTATTACTGCAATAACAAGTGCGGCGAGAATAGAGGCCATTAAGACTCCTCTTGCTCTATAGATATATTCTTTTTTTATAAAATAAAAGAAAGGCAGGAAATTCAAAATGGCGCCCGCTGTAATGAGTGTGCCAATAAAGCCGCCGCGCATAGATTCCTGAAGGGTTTCCCAAATGGGCAGATCAGAAAAAATGAGGATGTAAATGAGCATTCCAATCAAATTGGCTGCAATACCTGTTACAAAGCCCAGTAAGATCTCTTTCCTAATCATTCAGTTCCCAAGAATTTAGATCGCTCAGAAATTGATGTGCCGTAAGGTCAAACTGAACCGGTACCACCGAAACATACCCCTGGGAAAGGGCATATTCATCGCTGTCTTCGCCTTCGTCTTCGTTCACAAATTTTCCCGTTAGCCAATAATAATCGCGCCCCTGCGGATTTGTTCTCTTATCGAATTCTTCTTCCCAGCGCGCCTTTGCCTGCCTGCACACTTTAATCCCTTTAATTTCTGATTCGCTTAGCTTTGGAAGGTTCACATTTAAAACCACTCCTTTTGGAAGCCCGTGTTTAAGCACCTGTCTGGTAATGCGTTTTACAAACTTCTTACAGGGTTCAAAATCGGCATTAAGCGAATAATCGAGTAAAGAGAACCCAATGGCCGGAATGCCTTCAATGCCGGCTTCTACCGCGGCACTCATGGTACCCGAATAGATCACATTGATAGAAGAATTTGAGCCGTGGTTAATACCGCTCACACAAAGATCGGGTTTGCGGTGAAGGATCTCCTGGGTGGCGATCTTCACGCAATCGGCCGGCGTGCCCGAGCAGCTGTATTCTTTATGCTTGTAGGTTTCCTTGACCGTAATTTGATCACAAAAAAGGGTGTCGCTAATGGTGATGGCGTGGCCCATGCCACTTTGAGGGCTATCGGGTGCAACCACAATCACGTCTCCTAATTGCTTCATGACCTCTATAAGGGCTCTAATTCCGGGAGCCGTAATTCCGTCGTCATTGGTTACTAAAATGAGCGGTTTTTCCTGAGACATTATGAAAAATTTATGGCTGCTAAATTAAATTAATTTCCTGAGGAAAGGCTTATATTCGTAAATTAAC
>Ga0098069_100380_pt1 | contig 20808 bp, 15 predicted proteins | sample 27_taG_FD_92584 | JGI IMG/M metagenome (GOLD analysis project Ga0098069, IMG submission 92584) | Marine viral communities from Cariaco Basin, Caribbean Sea - 27_WHOI_OMZ | ecosystem: Environmental > Aquatic > Marine > Oceanic | place: Caribbean Sea: Cariaco Basin | collected 2014-11-09
AGAGATCGGAGATCTTTGTGGTATTAATAAAAATCTTACTTTTCATCTGGCCAGACATACTTTTGCCACAACTGTAACCTTATCTAATGGTGTACCTATAGAAAGTGTAAGTAAGATGCTTGGACACAAAAACCTTCAGACAACTCAGCACTATGCGAAAATTTTAGATAGAAAAATCAGTGATGATATGGCTGTTCTAAGAGAAAGGCTAGGGTCCAATTTGACGACATTAAATTAATCATTGGGTGTCTAAAAAAATATTGAGTATCATCTAAGGTATAGAATGACAATGACTAAGACTGATGTAATGGTTTTGAGTTTAATCGGCACCCGAGGTGTAAACCCAGCTGAATCTTGAAAATCAGGTCTCTCTCAGTTTATGCGGGCGAGAGGATTCGAACCTATCCTCTAATCCCAGCAATACCAAGGCTTTCCATAATCAACTACTGCATTGTTGACCGATTTGTGAACTTTTTTGAGCGTTTTTTTTCGTCTGATATTAAATGTAATGATTTGTCGTTAGATCACAACATTTCGATTTACAAAAAACCAATTCTTCGTTTGAAACAAAAAATAGATAAATCCTTCTTGAAAATTCTTAGAGGAAAGTTTACCAGTTTAATTTTGAGGGAACCTATTGGAGAGACTGGGCCAAAATAGAAAAGGTTCACACAGCGCTTCGCCTTGCAGTGAAAGAGGAACTATCCAAAAAATAAAAAACCCTGTGTTTATGCCACTTTTCAAGGATATATAATTCACATGCACCGAATCGTGCACCTTTAACTTAACATTATTGATTTTTTTCTGCGACACAGACGAAAATCGGGCAAAAGCACCATCTTACCATCTACAATTCTTTGTCATTCCTGGAAATAAGCTCTAATTCTTATAAAATATTGCTTTTAGATACACAGGAACCGCAGAAGAGAACGATTGTTTCCAAAAATTGGTTTCTAATCACACAATTTCATCCTGTTGTCGTTTCAGTGATTTAAATTTTTCCCGTGACATAAAATCTTATTTTAAATATTCACAACGCATATAAGCAGGTTTTTTGTATTTAGTTTGGATGGAGGAAGGGTTTATGATGGGCTCTTCCTCTCTTTTTTGAATGTTCTTTAAAGTTTGAACAGGGGTAGCACCTCTATCAAAGAATATGTTGGTAGATGCTCTTTTATCCTCGAGCAATACAATCCATTTTAATTTGCGACTTATGATTAACCTAGGACACAAATCTGGTTATCACCTTAAGCCTATTTCTTCCTGGTAAGATTTCCAAAATTCCAAAATATCAAAAACCTGATAATTTTCAAATTCTTCATCCACACTTACGGCGTAATATTTAAATGCAAAATAAAATTGTTCTGGTGTTCTCTCAAATTTCTTTTTACTGAAATTGAACTGTTCCAGGAATCCGGATTGATAAATAAAAATCTCGAAATCACGAATTTCATTTGGTTTCCATACCTCTCCTTCTTCTAATACATCTATTTTCGATTGGTCGTGGTCGAATCTGGCCATATCATCATTAATATTGGAATCCATGATGTCCCTAGGAAAATATTCATATTCTCCATCTTTGTAATTAGCCCGGGCAAATCGACTGAAATCAAATTGAGTAATGGTATATGGTGTATTATTCTGAATTGAAAACGTCAAAATTAAAGAGGGTCCAGCTCCTTCGGTGCCGTAGATATTCTCATAAAATCCACTTTCTCCCGGAGAAAAATCAACTATGGGGAAGTTAACATCCTCCACTTTATTCTCAATTTCACCTTTATCTGGTGACAGTTCTTTTTCTTGAGTATTATTCTTACATGATATAAAAAGGATAAATGCAAGTGAAATTATTTTTATTCTGGTCATAACAGCTTTAAACAGTTACAGGATTATGAAAAAAGGGTTCAGAAAGTGGGGCTTGATTGCAAGTGGTGGAATATTCAGAAACTTTTGATTATGTTTCAACGCTTCTTATTATACGCAAATTACTTTTTTTCAATATTACTGGATTTAATTTGGGCGAAAGATAATATGAATATTAAAGATTATTGGTTTTCGTAAAAACAATCTGGTTCTTAAAGTATTTTGAAGTTTACGCCTAGATATGTGGAACCGAGAGCTAAATTCTCAAAAATATAAATTTTAAAAAATTTTTACATTGAGAACTTTAATATAAAATTTCGTGTTATCACCTTCTTTTTCTCCCTGTAAGGGCAAAGGGTGACATAGTATTACACATTGTTTTCATGGTTACATTGCTACTAAGGAAAAGATATCTTTATAGGGAAATCGTAATTTTAATCTGGAATTAATTATTTCCAGCCTGTCCAGGTTATTAAACTTCTTAAAAAATGAAAATGTTTTTGTATTAATTGATTTAGGGAAAATAGTTAGCTATAATAACATTACCCCTTTTATGTTCAGTCTCAATATATCTATGTGCATCAGCAAGTTTCTCCAGGGGAAACTGTTGGTCAATTACTGTTTTAAGCTTTCCGGCTTTATAAATATCAGTAAGTTCTTCTAAGAGTCTTTTTAATTTTTCATCTGCCTTCGACCCTGTGGCCTGAAAAATGGCTTTTTTCTTCTTAGATAAGGAAGTTTTCAGCATTTCAATTAAGAGAGACATTCTTAGAACCGGAGATAAATAAATCCCCTTTTCCTTAAGTATTTTTCTACACTGTTTAAAAGAGCTTTTTCCCACTGTATCGTAGACATAGTCAAATTTATTTCCGCTATTAGTAAGGTTTTCTTTTCTGTAGTCCATAAGCTCGTAGGCCCCAAGAGATTTCACCAGCTCAAAATTTCCGGAACTGCATACCGCTGTTACGTGACAGCCGAAGTATTTGGCGATTTGTACTGCCGAAGTACCCAATGCCCCGGAAGCTCCATTGATAAGTACTTTCTCACCGGGTTGAATTTTTGCCACCTCTTTAAGAAAGTTGTAGGAGGTAAGGTGGCCATCACCAAAGCTGGCCGCTTCAGTGAAATCCATATTTTCAGGCATTGGCAGGACAACGCCGCCCTCAGAAACCGTCAGGAATTCGGCATTTGCGCTAAAACCTAAGGTGGTCTCTCCAAATACCCTATCCCCTACTTTCAGTTTACTGACTTTAGTTCCCACCTCCTCCACTATTCCGGAAAATCCTGTACCCGGAATAGGATGTTTGGGTCTCTTAAAACCCAGGAATAGCCGGCCGATATACGGCTTCCCTGTGCGCATCATGGTATCGGCCCTTGTAGCCGAAGATGTTTTTACCTTTACAAGAACTTCATTAGGTCCTGGCTTTGGAATTTCTACTTCCCGAAGCTGGAGCACATCAGGAGAACCATACTTCCTTACGAGTACTGCCTTCATCTTTTTAACTTCCATAATTATCTGCTAATAAGTTGCACAACAAGTTTTCTTTAGAAAAGAGCGATCACAAAGAGCTCTCGACAGGCTTTACAACATTCTCCCTTTTCTTTTTTTCTTTAAAGCTCCATTTGAGGCCAAAAAAAGGACCTAAGAACCCCACCCTCTTGATTATGAATTCATAAAGGAGAAAACATCCTGTTCCTGTAAAGATACAGATAGTTATAAATTTTAGCCATACAGGTATCTCCAAGGGCAAAATGATCTTGGCTCCGCCGTAGAGCACGAACATGTGAACAATATAAACAGGATAGGCAGCCTTACTAAGGTAGCTTAGTATTTTTCCCGGTCTGTTGAGATATTTATATCCCAGTCCAAAAATTCCGAAGATCCAGCAATTGGATTCTATTGCCATGAAAAAATCTATTGATGGCACCTCCATTAAGCGGAAAGAATAAAGAACCGCTGCCAGGGCAAGATAGAACCACCGCCACCTTAGTACTGTCTGCCAAAATGATTTCCCGCTATAGACAAAAAGGAAGCCGAAAAAGAAAGCAAGCAGCCCAAGAAAGAAGCCATGCCAGGTCTCTGCGTACATCTCAAAGACCTGCGGTTTCACTATGAGGCTCTCAAGTACAAAAAAGAGCGATATCGCCAGGGGTCCCACAGGGTTTTCCATTAGGAATGACAGACCTCTTTTGAACCTGCTGTTGTTCATTCTCTTCAGGTAAACAAACAGCGGCAACAAGATTAGGACATAGGCGAAAATATTACCTAAGAACCACAGGTGTCCCTGATGCGGGAAGTATCCCAGAGGAAACTCATAATACTCTTGAAAAATAAGAAAATGTAAAGGTGTTATAGCGATAATCCCGAAAAGGAACGGCAGCAGGATCCTTTTACTGCGCTCCAGTAGCAGTTCTTTCCAGTTGCGTTTTTGAATAGCAAAATAAACTCCCATACCCGAAACGTAGAACAGTAAGGGAATGCGCCAAATATTTAACATGCTCATCAACTTCCACAAGCCCTGCATAGGTTCCTCACTCCTTATAAATCCTATTAGCATAGCCCAGGGTTGGAAGATGATGGCAATGTGATAGATGAGGAGCAGGCCTATAGCAATCACCCGCAGCCAGTCAATATCGTATCTTCTTTCAGTTTTCATCAGTTTTTGGATTTATGGTTTTACTGCAACATCATTGCTATTACAGGACGATTCTTTCTAAGTTCCTCCATGTCCAGTTGTAGTCCCAGCGGGGCCAGCTGCTGTTGCATCATTTCGTAAACAGGTTTCATGTCTGAAAAAGGACCGGCGACGGTCTCCCTGGGGGTTGCCCCAAAATTATTTTTCAAGCTCTTATCTGCCCTGGCATCCAGTAACAATTGTACGATCTCAATTCGGCCAAAGAAGGCCGCTGTATGAAGGGGTGTTGAGCCGTCATTGTTTTTAATGGAAAGATCTGCCCCGGCGTCTATCAGTTCCTTTGCAATACCTGTCTTTCCAAATACTGCTGCAGTATTTAGCGGGGTTGACCCACTGAACTGATCTTTAGTGTTCAAATCGGTTCCGGCCTCAATGTGCTGTTTTACTACCTCAAGATCATTTGACATCACTGCCGTATGTATATCCATCACAGGTTTCTCCACCACGGCCCGGTCGGTAGATCTTTTAGTGTTTTGGCTGCATGCGGGAAACAATACACATAGCATAATAAGGCTTAAAAATGTTCTTAGGGAATTAATTTTTGAAGTTCTCATGATTTTAAATTTTAGCTTTTTAGATTATTTAAATTTCTGTGGTACAAAGATGGATCAGGAAGGCAGGCGGGATATACTATGCAGGCGGCCAAAAGCATAAAGTTTAAAGAAGGGGATAAAAACTATGACGCAGCAGTATAAATTATGTTGCAACATGAGCTCGCCGGCAGCTTTTACCCGAACAGAAAAGAAAGCTTTAAAGATTTTTTTCTAATTTCATCAGGTCAAAAAAGGCAATGCTGAACAGTACTCAAGACAGGGGAGATTTCTTTAATAGGGTGACCACAGTTATCGTGGAAAATGCTCCAAACGATCAATTTGGAGTTTCTGAACTGGCCGAAGCAATGAATATGAGCCGCTCCAACCTGCTGAGAAAGATCAAAAAAGATACAGGTCTCTCAGCGAGCCGGTTTATACGACAGGTGCGGCTGGAGATTGCCATGGAAATGCTGCAGGAAACATCCTTGAGTGTTTCCGAGGTTTCATATAAGGTAGGTTTTGGTAGTTCATCCTATTTCATCAAATGCTTTAGGGAGCAATACGGTTACCCTCCGGGAGAAGTTAGTAACGAAAAATCGGAAGTACCGGAACCCGAAAGGGAAGAGCCGGAGATCGCGGAGATCTCCAATGAAGAGCCCACCCGAAAGTTAATGACCCGGGTGCTGTTGTTTTCCATTCCCGTTCTCACCATTTTGGTAATTTCTTTCCTTTTCCTGTACGAGAAGCCATCCGCCAATGTGGAGAATGTTGAGCCCGAAAAATCAATAGCCGTACTGCCTTTTAAGAACGAGAGCAGCGATGCTTCAAATCTGTATTTCGTCAACGGCCTGATGGAATCAACGCTGAATAACCTGCAGAAGATAAAAGACCTGCGGGTGGTTAGCAGGTCATCTGTAGAGAAATACCGTAACACCACGAAGACCATTCCCGAAATAGCTGAAGAACTCAATGTAAACTACCTGGTGGAAGGCAGCGGACAAAAAGTAGGAGAACAGGTTTTACTGAACATTCAGCTGATTGATGCTTCGGGCGATCGTCACCTCTGGTCTCAACAGTACAATCGTAAAATGGTGGATATCTTTGCCATTCAGAACGAGGTAGCTGCAAAGATCGTTAGCTCCCTGGAGCCTATAGTCACTCCTGCTGAACTACGGCAAATTCAGAAGAAACCCACGCAAAATCTGCTCGCCTATGATTATTATCTTCAGGCACTGGATCCTTTCCATTCCCGTACCCACGAAGGCCTTCAACAGGCAATAGAACTGTTTAAGAAGGCAATTGAAGAAGATTCCGAATTTGCTTTGGCGCACGCAAATATCGCCACCTCTTACTATCTGCTCGAAATGTTCCAGACAGAGAAACAGTATACTGAAGAGATCAACAGTTACTCAGACAAAGCACTGCTATACGATTCTAAGTCGGCCGAAAGTCTTACTGCCAAAGCCTTTTATTATATTCAGACGGGGCAGTATGGGTTAGCCCTGCCATACCTTGAAAAGGCGCTGGAGTACAATCCCAATTCTTCCCTGGCAGTGCAAATGCTGGCCGATTTCTATTTCCGCTTAAAGCCAAACACAGAGAAACACCTCAAATATGCCTTAAAAGGAGTGCAATTAAATGCTGCCGGAAATGATTCGATCACAAAAAGCTATACCTATTTGCAGCTGAGCAATGCCCTTGTAACCTCCGGCTTTTTTGATGAAGCCCTGGAGTACATCAATCTATCGCTGGCCTATGACGCCAAAAATTATTATGCCCCGCACTTAAAGGCCTTTATACTTTTCGCCAAAGATGGAAATGTGACACGAACCCGCAATTTACTCTTGAGAGAATGGAAAAAGGATACAACCCGTTTGGATATATTGCAGGACCTTGCGAAGATGTACTATGTGGAAGAAGATTATGAGCAGGCTTATTTCTATTTCAAGAAATTCGTAGAAGCCAGGGAGAAAAATGGCCTTGATATCTATGCGCAGGAAAATGCCAAAATAAGTTTGGTCTACGAAAAAGTAGGAATGAAGGAGGAAGCAACTGAATTTTTCACCACATTTTCGGAATACTGTGAGAAAGATCAATCTATCTATAGAAATGCTAACCTGGCGGTAAAGTACGCACACGAAGGAGAGCTTGAGAAGGCTATGGAACATTTAAAGAGGTTTTCAAGCATTGAGAATTATCCTTACTGGTTTTTACTTATAGGTGAAGATCCCATTCTTAAACCCTTAAAAAATCATCCGGATTTCAAAAACACAATGCAAAAGATCAAAAATCGCTTTTGGCAAAGACATGATCAAATGAGAATTTCACTTGAGGAGGAAGGGGTGATATAATCAGGAAGATTATAATTTAATTGCCAAATTTATAGTTCTTTTACTGCAGCTAAGAGTCTCCTGTATTCCTAATTATCTTCACAATTCTGTTATATACAATTTCTGATAAATTCCAGGTATAGCCCTCAAAGTTAGTGGTATTAACGAACTGAATCACTACAGTATCAATATCTTTATGATATTTTGCAATGCTCTGGTATCCCGGAATTAATCCTGTATGTTCATATTTATAAATGGAAGAATAAATTCCCTGTTCTTCTTTTGTTAATAATGAACCGTCGTTTAGTGCTCTCAAGAAAATACCCACATCTTCTGCAGTAGCCAACATTGAACCGTAATCCACATCCTTAATATCTTCATCTACCCCCACATAATAACCACTCATGACATCATCCAAATCTACATCATGAATGGAGGCGAAGGTATTTTTTAATTTTAAAGGAATTAAAATTTCCTTTTTAATGTACTGGAACCGATTAGCTCCTGTTACTTTTTCAATCAATTCAGAAATTAATAAATAATTGGTATTTGAATAATCATAGGCTTTACCCGGTTCAAAACTCGCGGGGACATCAAATACGCGTTGAAGTGCTTCTTCATTGTCTTTTGGTGGATTGGTCCAAAAATTTGGAGTATTAGTGAGGTTCGGGATTCCACTGCGATGCTGCACCATCATTCTCAAGGTGATTTTATCGGCATATTGAATCCTTCCCTTGAACTCCGGAAAATATTCTGCCAAAGTTTTATCCAAGAACAACTTTTTGTCATTCACCAGTTTGGCAATAGCAACAGCGTTATATAATTTATCTATACTGGCAATTTTGAATAATGAATGGGGATCTGCAGGGATCTTATTTTCTCTGTTTTTCCAGCCTGCAGCATAAAACTCTGGTTCTTTACCTCTTTGATCTACATATACTATTACTCCGTCAAATCCCAAGTCAATGGCTTCGCTCACCTGTTCCTGTACGGTGTCTGGCAAGGGTTTTATCCACGCCCATATTAGGATCCAGGGCACAAAAAAGAGTGAGGCTATGGTCCCGGTTGCTAATAGGGCCTGTAGTATCCGCTTTGTTTGTTTCTTAGTCATGAGATCCAGGTGTTTAACTTCTTTATCTGCTTCAAATATTAATATGACATTGTAGATTTGAAAATTTTTTAATCATTGATTATCACATCTATTTCTCTAATGACTCCATGACCTGTTTCCTTTAACTGATTATATTGATAAACCATAGCATCAAACTGAAAAGCCGCCAGACTAATAACATTACGATAAGGAGCAGAGGCAGTATACTCCTCAAAGTCGTCGTAGTATTCAGATAGTGGCGTAGCTCTTATTTTCAACGAATCTTGAGGCAGGAATGCAAATGCTAAAATTAAAGATCTATCGAACTGGGTTGAAAGATAAGCCTCCTGGCTTACCACATATTCATTATAACTCCTCTCGTTTTCAGAAATTTCCTCTACTATACTGTGGTAGCTGGTTAAGAGTGAATCCAGTGAAGTGTTATTAATTTTCCCAAAATATTCTGAACTTTTTAAGGCTTCGTAACCACCTGAATTAGGTTTGAAATAAGAATCCGCGAAGGTGAGTCCGCAGGACATAAAAAGTAAAAGGTCCTCATCCTCGGTTTTATCCAAAATTCGCACCCGGGCCTTTTTGCATAACTCAGCTAACTGAGTTCTGTACTTTGTAATAGTGTCAAGTTTGCGTAGATCTTCTAAGGTGTGTACTTTTATTTTTTCTAAATATTCTTTAAGGATTCTATCATCCTTTCTATTCTGATTCCAGTTGTTGATTTGCAGGGCAATTAGAATTCCAATTACAACAAGTATTATCTCACCAATGGCATAGATTAGATACTTGCTAAACTTACTTTTGGAAAGTAATTTCTCGCGAATTTTCCTAAAGAACTTCATCATTAAAACTTTATATTAAAGAGAGGAATTTCAGAAGATTAAAAGTTCTTCTCAGAAAGCAAATTGGCTGTGCATCCCAGAGGAATAGCCCTATAATTTTTTTTTAAGGTTTAATCTTCAGTAAACCGATATATTTTAATAAATGGGTAAATGATTCAGTTTTCACATCAATTCCGGCAACCACTAAATTTCTGAAATAACGTTTAACTACAGAAATTGTAGCCTTTCATTAATTTCTTTCATTGTTGATCAATTCTAAAATTCCATCTATATCCTGCATTAAGGGATCGTAATGTGCTTTTTCTGTTGCATGAGTTGTAAGTATAAACATCAGTACATTATTTTCAAATTCTGTTGATCTTAATAGTGCTAAGTTACTTACTTCGTTTTCAGCTTTGAAAAGTTCGAGGTCGTCATATACACCTGCATGTTGAAAAATAGTTTTCAGACTATTTTTATTAGTTCGGAACATGTCAAGTACCTTTTCTCTCTGAATTGCCAGTTCTTCTTCTTGTCTTGAAATATCTTCCATAGTCGCGGTCCAATTTGCAAGCTGTTTTCGCAATTCAGTACTTGACAAATTTTTTAAATTACCGGAATTAATCATTTCGAAAAGGAGGGAATTGTTTGGATTGAAAGCAATATCTGTAGAAAAGGTATTGTACAACAGTTTAGAAAATTCAATTTCAGAGGGTACTTCATTCGAGGTCGCATGTCTTAGTATTTCCTTAGCTCCAATGTAATTAGCTTGATTAATTGCAATCAAATTTGCCAACTTCATTTTACTCGTGTTGAATTCTTCTTTTAGTCCTGTTAAATATATTTCTTCATTTTTTTCAATTTGTCTTTTATGATTTTTATTATTTATGGCAAGGGCAATTAATATTCCAATAACAACCAGGGTGATTTCGCCCAAAGCATATATTAGATATTTTCTAAACTTATTTTTGGATAGTAATTTTCGTCTAATGATCCTGAAAAACTTCATGATAAATATCCCGGTACTAATTCTTATTTGTTAGATCACACATTTTGTTCAGGTACTGTAATCCAAAAAATTACCAAATAAATATAATTAAATAATTTTAGGAATATTTCATTAACAACAAGTTTAAACTAAGGACGCAGAACGAGGTTAATTTCAAATGGTTTAGTTTTTTCTATTGCCCCTAACCATTCTTCTTAATGATCCTTCGGGTAAGAATCTGTTGAAATATACTACTTGCAAATATCCCATCTTTTTTGAAAATTTTTAAATAAAAAAAAGTTACTGTAGGCAACAGAATAATCTGATAAAAGAAAGAAATTAAACTCCACCAGCCATCGAGTGTTTTATCAGTTGACGAAACTAAGAGTTGATCACCCAAAGGTCCCTGGGAAAAGACGGTGATTGTCACCAGGTTCCAACCAAAATGTAAACCAATAGGCAAGTAGAGCGATTTCGTTTGGGCAAATGCAAAGGCAAAGGCAATTCCTCCTACTCCTGTAATTATCAAGGTGCAAATCACTTGCGGGATATCTCCAAAAATATCATATGAAAACCAATGAAAAATACCAAAAACAAAAGAGGACAGGAAGATGCCTCTAAGCTTTCCGAGATATTTCATTGCTAAAACTAGTAATGCTCCTCGAAAGAGCAATTCCTCAAAAAGTATAGATCTTAATGTCCACCATGAACTGCTTATGAACTCCGGAAGTGAATATGAATTATTTATACGAACTTCTGCATTTAGCGCCATAATGAACATAACATAATAAACCATAGCGAAAAAAGATAAAGACAAAAAGCCAATTATAAATTCCAGACTTCGAGTGTTTGTGGGAAGTAATCCTAGGCAGTTTAGTTTCTCTCCAGCCAATCTTAGTACGATCCATGAAAAAGTAATCAGGATCAAAATTGTTATCATTATTAAAAATTTTTGAGTGGTAAAATTAATTTAGTTCATCCTTCTGGGAAAGTAGTATAGGACGAGCAGCTATATGCCAGTTTAGCGGCACATGGATAAACAGCTGAAAATCAGAGCTCGTAATTTTATCTGTAAAGTAATATATTTACAACCTGACTACTAAATGGCGTATAAATGGCATATTGCAATTCCGGTAATAAATATTTTTATGAACATCAACAAGCAAAAGCTGGCAGAAGTTATTCGAACCCGAAGAGCAGCTAACGGCTATACTCAAAATGATTTAGCCGAGAAAACAGGCATTAGTTTGCGGTCCATTCAACGAATTGAAAAAGGGGAGGTACTGCCCCGTTCTTTTACTTTTAGAGCCTTGGAAGAGATTCTAAATTTTTCAGATAAGGATCTTATTCCCGCACAGAATGAAAGGAAATCCTTTTCAAATTTTGGAAGAGTTAAAAGGACTATTCTTGGGGTATTTGCACCACTCGTTCTTTTAATGCTTGCTTTTGCCTTTATAGCACAATCTCCGAATTTTCCAGAAACCAGCTTTGAATTGTCTATTTACTGGGCAGCAGTAATTTTCATAATAGGAGTCCTGCAGTGGATAATTTGGACTTATAGAAGAAAAATTTCCAAGTAAGGGGGAAGAGAGCAAGAGGGGAACACGCCGCCGGGATATTCCGTTATGTCCTTTTTTCAAAACATTTATTAACAGTGTATTACGCAGTGTATCGAATTAATATCTTGATTTGAAAAACAGGGAATTGATAAAACTTCCTTCCAGCCCCCAAATCAGGTGATATTTAGTATTGTTCCTGTCAGTTCCAGGTTACTTCCAATTGGTTCTCCAATATTTTCCTTTCTTTCCAATTATTTTCTATACCCTTTACTCCTCACCTTTTGCTCAATAATTCACAGACTTTCGTGTATCCTGTGAAAATTTCATTTTAATGATCTATAAGAAATCTTAAAAGACCCGGGAAATTTTCACCTCTCATCCTCTTCACCTAAATTTTCCAAAATTACTCCCTCTGATAAATTCTGAATCATTGGTCACTTTTAAAATCAAATCCAAAACAACAGTGGAATTAAGAGTTTTCTGCAGACAACTGTGAAAACAACGGACCGATAGTCCTCAGCTCATGCTCGATTTCTTTAAGAATAACGGACTTTCACCCTTTGATGACCTCGGCCCAAATTTTATTGGATTGGTAAAAAAAACAACACCAGGATCAATGCAGTAATGGCGGTTTTGATAGACATTGAAAAAACCCAGATTAAACCTTCTCATGCTATGCTTCAGTTGCTCTTTAGTGAAAACTCCATAAAGAAAAAAGAATTGGTTCCTGAGAAAAATCGGCCGGAGATACGACTGGCTCCCACCAGCAGCACCAACTAATCCCCTACAAAGTAAATGAAGCCGAATTACGAAGAAAACTTTCTGAAAGATCTGAAGATCTGAAGCTGGTCCTGGACAAGGTGACTATTGCAAACAGGCCAACCAAAATTAGGAGAAAGACGTTCTTGGAATTAATTGTTTTTTTCATTATTTAATTTGAAGAATTTCATACATATTATCAGATTCACTTATTTTTCTGGTAGGTGGAAACGCCAAGGGTTTAGGTATTCCTCATTTCTGAAAAAAATACTCACTGGGCCGGATAGTATGCAGATGAAATACTGAAAATTATAAATGGCAAACCTTTTCCTGCATCTTACAGGCCATACATGAACTACTACAATCTGGTTCCTTTCCTCATATTATTCTCCCTCATCAAAAGATAGAGCCACAGCATAAACTTTTATGCAAACATCTATAATTTCTGAAATCCTCTTCACCTTTGCCTAATATTTTTTATACTTTTGAAAAGTGAATATTTTGGCAATCATATTATCGGTGTATTTCCTGGGACTAAACTTTATACCCTGTGATGACACAGCCATGGTTGAAAATCTGGATACTGTCTCCATTAATATGGATATAAACCAGGATCAGCAAGGAGATCAGCATGGAACTTCTGACGAATGTCCTCCTTTTTGCCAATGTCACTGCTGCCATGTGCATGTAGTGAGATTTGATACAAGTACCTTCCAAGTATATGAGCCAAAAATACCTTTTTTGACACCTGTGTTTGGCGAGAGTACAGGCAAGGAAATTGCCTTTTCTCACTTCCAGCCTCCCCGTATTTAATTCAGTTTTAGGATAGCTATATCCTGTTATAACTGGCCCCGGCCAGAGAATTTATTACAAACTGAATTAAATTATCATGTATGATTAATAATATCATTGATTTTTCGATCAATAATAAATTCATTATTGGTCTCTTAACAGTGGTGCTCATTGGTGCAGGGATCTGGAACGTTTTCCAGGTTCCGGTAGATGCCCAACCAGACATCACAAACAATCAGGTGCAGGTGATCACCCAGGCACCTAATTTAGGAACTGAAGACATCGAACAGTTCGTCACCTATCCGGTAGAAATTGCCATGAGTTATTTGCCAGGTGTTACAGAGATTCGCTCGGTTTCCCGATTCGGACTTTCCGTAGTAACTATTGTCTTTGAAGATGACATGGGTACTTATCTCCCCAGGCAGTTAGTAGGTGAAAAACTGAATGCCGTTAAAGATGAAATTCCCGAAGGATTCGGGCAACCTTCCATGGGACCTATATCTACCGGATTGGGTGAAATTTATCAGTATACTCTCGAAGTAGAAGAGGAATTCCAGGATGATTATTCCCCAACTGAGCTCAGAACAATTCAGGATTGGATTGTACGACGACAAATGGCAATGGTGCCGGGAGTTGTGGAAGTCAACGGTGTTGGGGGAATGATAAAGCAGTATGAAGTTGCTGTAGACCCCGATGAGTTAAAAGCTATTGGACTTTCAATTTCTGATGTTTTTACCGCCCTTAAAAACAACAATCAGAATACCGGTGGGGCTTATATCGAAAAGAACCACCAGGCAAACTTTATCCGGGGCGAGGGACTCGCCCGAAGTGTAGAAGACCTGGAAAAAATTATCATTACCACTTCCGGCGGAGTACCTATAACAGTTGTAGACGTTGCTGATGTTCGTATAGGAAGTGCAGTACGCTATGGAGCACTAACAAAAAATGGACAGGGAGAAGCCGTTGGCGGAATGGTCATGATGCTAAAAGGAGCAAATTCCAATGAAGTAATTGACAATGTAAAAGACAGGATTGAACAGATTCAGAAATCCCTTCCTGAAGGAATTTCCATAAAGCCATTTTTGGATAGAAGTGAACTTATTAGTGACACTACTTCCACAGTTACAAAGAACCTGCTCGAAGGAGGTCTGATCGTGATCTTTGTTCTGGTGCTGCTCCTGGGGAACTGGCGGGGAGGATTAATTGTGGCTTCTACAATTCCCCTCTCCCTCCTGTTTGCTTTCATTCTTATGAACCTTTTCGACGTCTGGGCAAACCTAATGAGCCTGGGGGCAATAGATTTTGGGATCATTGTCGACGGAGCCGTAATCATTGTAGAAAGTACCGTTTTTACAATACATCAGCGCATGAAGAAAAGAGGTCAATTGAACAAGACCGAGAGAAATTCCATCGCCTCCTCTTCTGCAAAAAAGATGATGAATTCTGCCTTTTTTGGGCAGCTAATAATACTCATTGTTTTTCTGCCAATCCTGGCCCTGGAAGGAGTTGAAGGGAAGATGTTCAGGCCAATGGCATTAACATTCATTTTTGCCATGCTGGGTGCAATGATCTTGTGCCTGACATACGTCCCGATGATCTCTGCTCTCTTTCTAAAGGAAAATAAAAAACGTAAGAGATCCTATGGTGATAAATTCGTGGGTTGGGTTCAGGATAAATATGAGCCCCTATTAAATAGATCCTTAAAAAGAGGAAAAATTGTTCTGGGGACCGCCATTGCATTATTTGCTTTGGCCGCGTTCATGTTCACCAAAATGGGTGGGGAATTTATTCCGCAGCTCGATGAAGGGGATATAGCTTTTCACATTATCCTTAAACCGGGAAGTTCTCTTGAAGAAGGAATCGCAACCTCCACAAGAATAGAACAGCTTCTTCTGGACGAGTTCCCTGAAATAGAGCAGATCGTTACACGTTTTGGAGTTTCTGATGTCCCAACAGATCCTATGCCTATGGACATTGGAGACAGCTTTATTATTCTACAGGATAAAGATGAGTGGACCTCTGCCGATTCAAAAGATGAACTTATTGCAAAGATTAAAGAAACAATAGAAATTATTCCGGGAGTTAGCTATGAATTTACCCAACCTGTCGAAATGAGGTTCAACGAACTTCTTACAGGAGTGCGGGAAGATGTTGCAGTCAAACTTTATGGTGAAGATCTGGAGGTTCTGGCAAGCAAGGCGCAGGAGATGGGCAACATTATTTCTACTGTAGAAGGAGTTGCCGATATGAAAGTAGAGGCCACAGCGGGATTACCTCAAATTACAGTCAACTACAACAGAAATAAAACCGCCCAATATGGTTTACAGATCAAGGAATTGAATTCCCTTATCCAGTCGGCTTTTGCAGGCGGAAATGCAGGAGTTATTTTTGAAGGAGAAAGGCGATTCGACCTGGTAGTGCGATTACAGGAAGAGGAAAGGACGAGTATTGAAAGTATCAGGAATTTGTATGTAACCTTGCCTTCAGGTAGCCAGATCCCGCTGAAAGAAGTGGCTGAAATAAGTTATCAGCCCGGCCCGATGCAGATTAGTAGGGACAACACCAACCGCCGTACCTATGTGGGAGTAAATATCAGGAATCGTGATGTAAAGTCTGTGGTGGAAGATATACAGGCCAAACTGGACGCTGAGTTTGAATTACCACCGGGCTACTACATTCGCTATGGCGCAGCCTTTGAAAATTTTGAACGAGCAAGTAAGAGACTGCAAATTGTTGTCCCTATTGCCCTACTCCTCATTTTCATCCTGATTTATTTTGCTTTAAAATCGTTTAAGCAAACCACCATGATCTACATAGCCATTCCACTTGCAGCTATTGGCGGGATATTTTCTTTATGGCTGCGGGATATGCCTTTTAGCATATCTGCCGGGGTAGGCTTTATCGTTTTGTTTGGAGTGGCGGTTTTAAATGGTCTTGTACTTATTAGCAGTTTCAATGAATTAAAAGAAGAAGGTGTGAAAAATCTAAATGAAAGGATCAGTCTTGGAACAAGAAGTAGAATCCGCCCTATTTTGCTTACGGCTCTTACCGACGTGCTTGGATTCCTGCCTATGGCTATCTCCAGCTCGGCAGGAGCAGAAGTGCAACGGCCTTTGGCAACTGTTGTTATTGGAGGCTTGATCACTTCTACCCTGCTCACTTTATTCATTCTGCCTATTCTCTATAAATGGGTTGAATTAAGGTCGGGCAGAATGAAAATTAATCCTGCAACAGGTGGATCTTTTGCGCTTATTCTTTCTCTATTCGTTTTACCCGTCAGTTTGAATGCTCAGACAACTAAATTATCTCCGCAGGTAAGTCAGGAGGAAGCCGTTGCCCTGGCTCTTCAGAATTACCCACTTCTGAAGAATGAAAAGTTGAGAATTAACCAGGAGCAGGCAATGAAAAAATCCGCATGGGATCTCGGGGAAACCGAAGTATTTACGGGTGGAGAAGAGCTCGGGGAAGCCGGTGGAATATACACGACTGTTGGTGTTCAACAGAAAGGGATCGATTTATTAGGAATACCTTCTAAAACTAAGCTTTACAACCAAAGAATTGCCCTTACCGAAGAAGCTTATGATCTGTCTCAACTCCAGGTGGCACAGGAGGTGAAAATAGCCTGGAGCCGTGCCTTTTCAGCAAAACAACAGTATCTGTTATTTCAGGAGCTGGATTCCCTATACCAAAAGTTAGATCAGGCAGTCAGTCTACGCTATGAAGTGGAGGCAATTTCAAGATTAGAAATGCTGACAGCCAAAAATAAGATCAGCCAAATATCAATTGATTTGCAACAGGCCGAAGTGGACTATCTAACAGCCCTGCAAAAGCTGAATCTGTGGCTGGGAGATGAAGAAGACTATGATGTCCCGAATGATTTCCAAGGTATTCGGGAGGATGAAATTTTCCTTACCGGAGAACTACCTGAGGATCATCCTCTTTTGGAAGTTTCTAAAAAGAGGGTTGCGGTGGCAGAAGCTGCTTATTCCGCAGAGAAGGCAGATTTCCTTCCGGATTTCAGTGTTCAGTATGGCCTTCAAAAAGTTAATGGAGCAACTGGTTTTTATAGTTACCAGGCCGGAATATCTATTCCAATTCTTTCCGGAGCTGCCCACGGTGAAGCTAAAGCGGCAAATATAGAAAAGGAAATTGCACAAAGGACTGCCGATTTTCAGAAAGACCAGATAAAATCTGATTTTGAAGTTGCCTTGAGAAACTATAAGCGATGGAAATCTTCCTGGCTGTTTTACAGGGAAGAAGTCCTGCCCCTGCTGAAGGAACAACGGGAGGGTTCATTACTTGCCTTTAATGAAGGTGCCATAGAATATGTGGCTTTTATTCAGAATTTAGACAGTGCAATGGAGTCCGAAATTAAAGCGTTCGAGGCTTTTGAGAATTACCAGATAGCCCTTGCAGAATTACAATTTTACCTAACAGGAAAAAACTAAAAAAATGAAATTTCAAACACTATATGTACTTCCGTTTCTCCTCCTATTGTCTTGCGGGAAAAATACTGAAAAAGAGAAGAATCAGAAAGAAGAAGCCGGTGAACCTGCTAAAACAGAAGCCACCAAGGAAGTTATGCTTTCACAGCAGCAGTTCGATGTACTTGACATGAAAATTGACAGCTTAACAATGAGAATAATGAGTGGTTATGTACAGGCAAATGGAGAGCTGGAAGTCCCTCCTCAGAGTGAAGCCACAGTTACTCCTGTTATTGGAGGTAACGTATCCTCAATAACAGTGATCGAAGGAGATGAAGTTGAGCGTGGAGATGTACTGGCATACATTGAGCACCCGGAGATCATTGAGGTACAAACGCAGTATATCAATGCCTTAAATAGTCTGAATTATCAGGAAAAAGAATTCCAAAGACAAAAGAAATTGTATGAAGCCGGAGTAGGTTCAGGACAAACTTTTCAACGTTCCGAGGCAGAATTGGAAAGCCTGAAAGGACAGGTTGCCGGGCTTAAGGCTCAACTGCAACAACTAAATATCAATCCTGAAACTATTCGAAATGGAAATATTCAGCAAAGGATTCCGGTAAGAAGCCCCATAGATGGTGCTGTACAAGCGGTCAACATCAAAACAGGTCAATTTGTACAGGCGCAGATTGAGATGTTCCATATCATCAACACGAAAGATGTTCATGTAGATCTTATGGTCTTCGAAAAAGATGTTGCCAAAGTAGAAAAAGGACAGAAAGTATTTTTCACAATCGAATCATTACCCGGAACTGAATTAACTGCGGAAATTATTTCTGTAAGCAAGAACTTTGAACAGGATCCTAAAGCGGTGCATGTACATGCAGAAATCATCGACAGGCCAGAAAACCTCGTACCAGGAATGTACGTAAGAGGAAGAATTTCGGTTGACAATCACCAAACCACAGCTCTTCCAGAATCTGCCGTAGTTAGAGAAGGTGGGAAATTCTATGCTTTTACTGCGGAAGAAGAAGGAGATGCATGGAGCTTTAGACCTGTAGAGGTTATAACCGGTACCAGTGGAGGCGGATGGGTTGAAGTAAAGCTTTTAAATGATTTTACTGAAGAAACAAGATTTGCACATAACAAAGTTTATTATCTCATGGCTGAAATGCAGAAAGGAGAAGGCGGGCACGCACATTAATTTTGAGAGCTATAGAACTTCAAGCAGGCCGCTAATTTTAAATCCTCTTCCTGCAGATCAAAAGTTAAGGTGTCTCAAGTCAGGGTGCAAAATCAGAGTTTCAAATGCTGCTACTACACAGCAAAAATTTGTTTCTTGTTCTGAACAGCCGACTTGAGTTAAAAAATGCGCTATCTCCTTTTAAAAAAATAAATAATCTTTTTTGCTCGTGTCGAAGCCTTCAAGTCGCACCGCTTTTCGTGAAATGGAGCTTTTGCGGAATAGAAGGAATGTGGTGAGTTCAATCCTAGTCGCTTTTTTACTACCAATTAATACCTAATTAAATTAATCCAGAGATAACAAGGGTTTTGCAGGATTTAATTACAGTGCAACTAAATTGGAATTAATTGGAACAACAAATAACCACCATAAACATGTTAATTTCAGTAGATTACAATAAGTTTAATTAAATAACACCGCTTTAGCGTGTTATCCTCTTGCTATCTTTTTTACCAGCTAATTAAGTTGCTGCTCCTGAAAAAAAGCATTCACCATCTGGAGCAGTTAAAAATTGATCTTAAACAAAAAAGCCGGATCATCTCCGGCCTTTTTAAAAATCAGGTTTTTCATAAGAGTCCTTCATCAGCAAATGAGAAGTATTTTCCTTCAGGAGTAATAATGAGGTGGTCCAGAAGCTTTATATCGAGAAGCAAACCTGCCTCTTTGATTTTCCGGGTTAGGGCTTTATCATTATGGCTGGGCAATAGAGTTCCTGAAGGATGATTATGAGCTACGATAATTGCAGTGGTGAGGGATTTAAGCGCTACTGCAAAAACTATCCTAAGGTCTACCAGAGTTCCAGTAATACCCCCGGTGGATATTTCAACTATACCTTTCACCCTGTTCCCATTGTTGAGGAGCATCAGTTTAAAACATTCTTGCATGGCAATGTGGTTTAAGTTCCATTGGCAAAAGAACTTTTCAAAAGCGTCATTAGAAGAAGATATCTTTGGCGATTCCTTTATTCTCATGTTACCGAGGTATTTGAGAGAAATTTCATTAACTTTAGTTTTCATAAGATTAGATGTTAATTGGATTAAAAAAGAGGGGCAAACGAGCATTTGCACCCTCTTTTAATTTTTAAGCCTTTGTGGAAGAACTGCCGAGCAAAAGAATTTCACTGGCGATAATTTCAGATACATATCTTTTGGAGCCGTCGGAGGTCTCATAAGATCGGTTGGACAATTTTCCTTCTATGGCAATCTCTCTTCCTTTGGACACATACTTCTCCACGATTTCAGCGGTATTACCCCAACAGATAATTTGGTGCCACTGAGTTTGTTCTACCTTGTCACCCTGGGAATTACGATAAAATTCATTGGTGGCCACTGAAAAAGAAGCCACTTTTTTGCCATTTTCAAGGGTTTTGGTTTCGGGCGAATTTCCTACGTTCCCGATTAGCTGCACTTTGTTTCTAATTGTTCTCATAACATTTAATATTTAAAGATTAATAATGGATTTACTTTTTATATCCGGAGCGTTTTCCTTTTTGTTTTTCTTTGGTGCCGCTTCCTTTTTGATGTTGCAGTTTGACTTCATAATTCCTTTTTTTGATTTACTTCCCATAGAGCCTTCGCTGTTACCTTTTTTGTTGCTGTATGATTTTTAAACATTCGGAATTGATAAGGACTTATAAAAAGGAGGCACGACTGGCTTATGCAGTCCGTCAACTTCCGAATGTTGTTACTTTGCTTACAA
>Ga0098069_100381_pt1 | contig 20776 bp, 18 predicted proteins | sample 27_taG_FD_92584 | JGI IMG/M metagenome (GOLD analysis project Ga0098069, IMG submission 92584) | Marine viral communities from Cariaco Basin, Caribbean Sea - 27_WHOI_OMZ | ecosystem: Environmental > Aquatic > Marine > Oceanic | place: Caribbean Sea: Cariaco Basin | collected 2014-11-09
ACCGGATTTCGACCGCTTCGACCTGAGCAGCTTCAAGGTGAAGTTCTCCACCAGCGCGCCGCTGCGCGCCCACGTGATCGCCGACGCCATGGCGCGCTGGCCGGGCAACATTCTGGAGTTCTACGGCCTCACCGAGGGCGGCGTGACCACCACCCTGAACTGCGCCGAGAACCCCACCAAATGGGCCACCGTGGGCAAGGCCAGCCCGGGCTGCGAGCTGCGCATTATCGGCGAGGACCTGAAAGAGCTGCCCGCCGGCGAGATCGGCGAGATCGTGGGCCGCAGCGGCGCCATGATGCGCGGCTACTACAAGCGTGAAGACAAGACCAGCGAGCTGCTGTGGACCAGCCCCGAGGGCGAGGTGTTCTACCGCACCGGCGACATGGGACGCCTGGACGAGGACGGCTTCCTGTCGGTGCTGGACCGCCGCAAGGACATGATCATTTCCGGCGGCTTCAACGTCTACGCGGAGGACCTGGAGAAGGTGCTGCTCAAGGACGATGACGTGGTGGACGCGGCGGTGATCGCGGTGCCCAGCGAGCAGTGGGGGGAAACGCCCCTGGGCCTGGTGGTGCTGCGCGAGGGCGCCGAGGGCGACCTGGAGGCGATCCGCGAGCGGGCCAACCAGCAACTGGGCAAGGGGCAGCGTTTGTCCGGCCTGGAGCGCCGCGACGAGCTGCCGCGCAGCACCATCGGCAAGATCCTCAAGCGCGAGCTGCGCGACCCGTACTGGAAGGATCTGGAACAGAGCAAGCGGGACTGAGCGCGCCCGCGCTCACCCGCGCTACAGCAGGTTCTCGATCGGCAGCAGCGCGCACAGTTGCGACGCCAGCCGCCGCAACGGACTGACCCGGGGTTCGCTTCGGTACTGAACCGGGCCCCGCTCGTCGCCGGCGCCCCATAGCAGCCCCTGGTCGTCACTCGTGACCCGGTAGCTGTTCTGGGGCGCCATCCCTTCCTCCACGAACGCCGCCACCTCTCCAGCCAGCGCTTCGCTGTCCACGTAGTAGCCCATCTCCGTGTTCACGTTCACCGAGCGCGGGTCCAGGTTGAACGAGCCCACGAACAGCTCCTTGCGGTCGAGCACCATGGCTTTGGTGTGCAGGCTGGACTTGGAGCGGCCCCGGCCGCGCAACAGCCGGGCGTGGTGGCGGCGGGCGCGGGCGTTGGCCTGCAGCTCGTGGACCTCGACGCCGCCGCGCAGCAGCGCCGGGCGGTAGCGGGCGTAGGCGGCGTGGGCGGCGATCACGTCGTTGGTGGCCAGGCTGTTGGTTAGCAGCGCCACCCGGCAGCCGTTGCGGTGCATGTCGGCCAGGGCGGCGGTGAATTCGTCCCCGGGGATAAAGTAGCTGGCCTCGATCAGGATCTCGTTCAGGGAGCGCTGCCCGAGCAGCCGGCCGAGCTGGTCGCCCATCAGGCGCTGGGTGGCGCCCTTGGCCTTGTCCGGCGGATCGAACAGCAGCGCGGCCGGCGCCTGAATCTGTCGTCGGTCGGCGGCGCCGAGAACGTCTTCAAAATGGGCGACATCCTGCTCGTAACGGTAGGGAAAACCGTCCAGGCTTTTACGCCACGCCACCAGCTGCTGCCACAACCGGTCGGCGTGGACCCGCGAGCGGCGGCGCAGGGAGCGCAGGCGCACGCAGACGTCGCTGTCCCAGTAGGCGTCGAAGGCGGCGCGGGTTTCCGCCACGATCGGCCCCCGGGCATAGATGTCCAGGTCACGGAAGTTGGCTTCCGGGTGGACGCCGAAGTAGTGCTCGGAGAGGTTGCGGCCGCCGACAATGGCCCGCTCGCCGTCCACGATCCAGGCCTTGTTGTGCATCCGGTGGTTGAGCCGGGGGGCGTGATAGAGCCACTGAATAAAGTGCTTGTAGCGGCCCCGGAACGGGTTGAACAGCCGGATTTCCACGTTCGGGTGCGCGTTCAGCGCCGCCCATTTCACATCCCGGCCGAGCTGGTTGGCGTGGTCGAGCAGCAGCCGCACCTTGACGCCCCGGCGGGCCGCTTCCAGGGCCCGGTAGACCAGCAGCTTGCCGATCCGGTCGTCCTCCCAGACGTAGTACTGCAGGTCCAGGGTGCGCTGGGCCAGCCGCGCGGTGGCGGCGCGCAGCACGAAGGCTTCCTCGCTGTCCGCGACCAGACAAAAGTGAGAGTTCTCGACATTCTGGCGGGGGGCACCGTGCCCGTGCCCCTGGGCTTGCTCACTCATCAACGCTTGAGGTTATCGCGGATTTCGCGCAGCAGCAGAATGTCTTCCGGCACCTCGGGGGTGGGCGGCGGCTCCACCGGGGCGGCCTGTTCTTCCTTGCGCTTGACCCGGTTGAGCCCGCGCACCAGGAAGAACACCGCCCAGGCGACGATCAGGAAGCTGATCACGTTGTTGATAAATACGCCGTAGTTGAGCGTCACCGCGCCCGCCGCCTGGGCGTCGGCCAGGGTGGCGAAGGGCCCGTCGCCCTTGAGCACCAGGAACAGATCGACGAAATCCACGTCCGCCAGGAGCAGCCCCACCGGCGGCATGATCACGTCGGACACCAGGCTCTTGGCGATGGTGCCGAAGGCGCCGCCGATAATGATCCCCACGGCCATATCGACCACATTGCCGCGCACGGCGAATTCACGGAATTCCTTGATCATGCTCATCGTCATCGCTCCCTTTATGACCGGACCGGTCCCGGCTGGAAGTATGGTAGCCCGGATGCGCGCCGCGGCGAAACGGTTAGCGGCGTTGTCGCCATCCACACGGTGGGCGGCGCACAATCACGGGAGTGGCGGGCCGTGCCGACCGGGAGGCTGATGTAACATTCTCTCTCCGGATGCATCCAAGGTTCGCTAAAGGAGGCAACTATGATGCGCGTATTGGTTTTCCTAATGGTGTTGGTGGCCGGGCCGGCCATGGCCGCCCAGGCCAGCGCCGTGTTCGCCGGCGGCTGCTTCTGGTGTACCGAAGCGGATTTCGAAAAGCTGGACGGGGTGTCCGAAGCGATCAGCGGCTACGCCGGCGGCGAAGAGGTGGACCCCACCTACCAGCAGGTGGCCGGTGGGCAAACCGGCCACACCGAGGTGGTGAAGGTGCTCTACGACCCGGAGGTGGTGAGCTACGAGAATCTGCTCGCCTGGTTCTGGAAGCACATCGACCCGACCGACCCGGACGGCCAGTTTATTGACCAGGGCTCGCAGTACCGCAGCGCGATCTTCTACCAGAACGACGAGGAGCGTGCGCTGGCGGAAGCGTCCAAAAAGGCCCTCGATGAGAGCGGCCGTTTCGATAAGGACGTGGTCACCGAGATCGTGCCGTTGAAGGCGTTTTACGAAGCTGAGGACTACCACCAGGACTATTACAAGAAGAGTGCCCTGCGCTATAAGTTTTATCGCTACAACTCAGGCCGTGATCAGTTTCTGGAGAAGCACTGGGAAGACCCGGACGCGCGCCCCTGGCTGAGCGCCTCGGTGGAGGAAGAAGAGGAACAGGAAGAGTTGGATCTGGGTGCGCCCTGGGAAGGCCCGGAGAAGTTCAAGCGCCCCTCCGATGAGGTGCTCAAGAAGGCGCTGCCGGAGATCGCCTTTCAGGTGACGCGTGACGACGCCACCGAGCGGGCGTTCAAGAACCCGTATCACGACCTGAAGAAGGAAGGCATCTATGTGGACGTGATCAGCGGCGAGCCGTTGTTCTCCTCCACGGACAAGTACGATTCCGGCACCGGCTGGCCGAGCTTCACCCGGCCCATCGACGACCGGTTCGTGACCACCCGCGAAGACAACAGTCTGTGGTGGGCCAGCCGCACCGAGGTGCGCAGCCGCTACGCGGATTCGCACCTGGGCCATGTGTTCGACGACGGGCCGGCGCCCACCGGCCAGCGCTGGTGCATGAACTCCGCCGCCATGGAGTTCATCCCCCGCGAGAAGATGGAAGAGCTCGGCTACGGGGAGTATCTGTCCCTGTTCGAAGACTAGGGCCGGTTACTCCACGGTGACCGATTTGGCGAGGTTGCGCGGCTGATCCACATCGGTGCCGCGCAGCACCGCCACGTGGTAGCTGAGCAGTTGCAGCGGCACGGTGTAGACGATCGGCGCGATGCTTTCCGGCACCGCGGGCATGTTCAGCACATGGATGCCCTCGCCCTCTTTAACGTGGGCGTTCTTGTCGGCGAACACATAGAGTTCGCCGCCCCGGGCGCGCACTTCCTGCAGGTTCGACTTCAGCTTTTCCAGCAGCTGGTCGTTGGGCGCCACCGCCACCACCGGCATTTCCTTATCCACCAGGGCCAGCGGGCCGTGCTTGAGCTCGCCGGCCGGGTAGGCTTCGGCGTGGATATAGGAGATTTCCTTGAGCTTGAGCGCCCCTTCCATGGCTACCGGGAAGTGCACGCCGCGGCCCAGGAACAGGGTGTGGTGCTTTTCCACGAAGGCGCGGGACAGGGTTTCGATGGGCTTGTCCAGGGCCGCCGCCTGCTCCAGGAGATTGGGCAGCTGGCGCAGTTCGGACAGGATCGTTTCGATCTGGTCGTCGCCCAGGCCCTTACGGCGGCCCAGGGCCAGCACCAGCATCATCAGCCCGGTGAGCTGGGTGGTGAACGCCTTGGTGGACGCCACGCCGATTTCCGGCCCGGCCTTGGTGAGAAACACCAGCTCGGACTCGCGCACCAGCGAGGAACCGTCCACGTTGCAGATCGCCAGGCGACCGACGTAATCCTTGCCGCCGGTGTCGCGCAGCGCGGCCAGGGTATCGGCGGTTTCACCACTCTGTGAAATGGTGACGAACAGGGTGCCTTCCGGCACCACGTGCCGGCGATAGCGGAATTCACTGGCCACTTCCACCTGGCAGGGAATGCCCGCCATGGCTTCCAGCCAGTAACGGGCCACCATGCCGGCGTGGTAGCTGGTGCCGCAGGCGACAATTTGCACCGTGCGTACCCGGTCGAAGATGGCGGCAGCGCTGTCGCCGAAGGCGGCGCTCACCGCGTCGGGCGAATCGATACGTCCTTCCAGGGTGCGCTGGATGGCGGCGGGCTGCTCGAAGATTTCCTTCTGCATGTAGTGCCGGTACGGCCCTTTGTCGGCGTCCTCGTGGGTGCCGTCCAGTTCGTGGACGGTACGCTCCGCCGGCTCACCGTCGGCGTCGGTGATGGTGACGGCGTCCACGGTGACGTCCACCAGATCGCCCTCTTCAAGAAAGATGAAGCGGTTGGTCACCGGCAACAGGGCCAGCTGATCGGAGGCCACGTAGTTTTCGTCGATGCCCAGGCCCACCACCAGCGGCGAACCGGAGCGCACCGCCACCAGCCGGTCGGGTTCATTCTGGTCGATCACGCCCAGCGCATAGGCGCCGTGCAGACGCGCCACGCTGGCGCGTACCGCGGCCACCAGATTGCCGGTGTCCTTGAGGGCGCGGTGGATCAGGTGGGCGATCACCTCGGTGTCGGTCTGCGAGGTGAAGGCGTAACCGTCGGCTTCCAGTTCGTCCTTGAGCTCCTGGAAGTTCTCGATAATGCCGTTGTGCACCACCGCCAGACCGTTACCGGACATATGCGGGTGGGCGTTGTCCTCGGACGGACGGCCATGGGTGGCCCAGCGCGTGTGTGCGATACCCAGGAAGCCGGCGCTGTTCTGCTCGCGCACCGCCGCTTCCAGCGCCGCCACCTTGCCCTGGCGGCGCACGCGGAGCAGGCCCTGGTCGTTGAGCAGGGCCACGCCCGCGCTGTCGTAGCCCCGATATTCCAGGCGCTTCAGGCCGGTGATCAGGATGTTGCTGACATTACGATGGGCAATGGCGCCGACGATTCCACACATGTGCTTTTCCTTTTTGTCCGTTCCGTGCCTATTTCTTTTCCGGCCGCGACCAGTTCTGAATGTTGCGCTGCTGGCCACGGGCCACCGCCAGGCCCTGGTCGGGCACGTCCTTGGTCACCACGCTGCCGGCGCCCACGGTGGCATTCTCGCCGATGGTGACCGGCGCCACCAGCGACGAATTGGAACCGATAAAGGCACCGTCCTTCATCACCGTCTGGAACTTGTTCACGCCATCGTAGTTGCAGGTAATGGTGCCGGCGCCCACGTTGACGCCCTTGCCGATACGGCTGTCGCCAATGTAGGTGAGGTGGTTCACTTTCGAGCCCTCGCCCACATAGGCTTTCTTGGTCTCCACGAAGTTGCCGACCTTGGCCCGGGCGGCCAGCTCGGTGCCCGGACGCAGACGGGCGAACGGACCCACCTGACACTCTTCACCGACCACCGCGCCGTCCACCACCGAGTTCGCCTCAATGTGGGTGCCGCTGCCGATGCGGGCGTTGCGGATCAAACAGTTCGGGCCCACGGTGACGCGGTCGCCGATCACCACGTCGCCCACCAGCACGGTGTTGATGTCGAGGGTGACGTCCTGGCCGCACTGCAGATTTCCACGGATATCCAGGCGGGCGGGATCCAGCAGGGTGACGCCGGCGCGCATCAGCGATTCCGCGCGGACCCGCTGATAGACCCGTTCCAGGCGCGCCAGCTGCACCCGGTCGTTGACGCCGTCCACTTCCCAGGCGTGGCCGGGCTGCTCGGTGACCACCTCCATGCCCGCGTCCACGGCCATGGCGATCAGGTCGGTGAGGTAGTATTCGCCCTGGGCGTTGCTGTTGGAGAGTCGCGGCAGGCTGTCGTTCAGGAAGCGGCGGGTGCAGGCGAGAATGCCGGTATTGATTTCGCGGACCGCTTTTTCGTCGTCGCTGGCGTCTTTCTGCTCCACCACGCGCCGTACCTTGCCGTCGCCGTCGCGAATCACACGGCCGTAGCCGGAGGGGTCATCCAGGGTCAGGGTCATCAGCGCCAGGCTCCGGTCGTCCACGCGGGCGACGAAGTCACGCAGGGTCTGCGGCTGGATCAGAGGCACGTCGCCGTACAGCACCAGCACCACGTCTTCTTCCAGGTGCGGCAGGGCCTGCGCCACGGCGTGGCCGGTGCCGAGCTGTTCGGCCTGCTCCGCCCATTGCAGCCGCGAACCGGTCACCGCCTGGCGGACGGCGTCGCCGCCGTGACCGTAAATCAGCACGGTGTTGTCCGGATCGAGGGCGCCGGCGGCGTCCACCACGTGCTGCACCATGGGGCGCCCGGCAATCGGGTGGAGTACCTTGGGGAGATCCGATTTCATGCGGGTTCCCTTGCCCGCCGCGAGAATCACTACCGCTAGATTCATGCTCCGCTTCCTTGAGTCCTGTGATGATCGTTACATCGTTCGTCGCCATATAAAAAATCGCCGGGAGCGATTTTTGACGTCGCGCCAGCGACGGCCCGAAGGGTGATCGCCATGGACGGCGATCACAAAAAAGGGCAGCTCAGAGCCACCCTTTTTTAATTCAGCTTGTACCGAAAGCCGGGCGTTACCGCTTGGCCATCTTCTTGATTTGCTCGATGGTACGCAAGCGCGCGGACGCTTCGGCCAGGGTGATGGCGGCGCGCGAGTAGTCCATGTCGGCGTTCTTGCCTTCCAGGGCTTCCTTGGCACGCTGCTTGGCTTCTTCCGCCTGGGCGCCGTCCATATCCTGGGCGCGCTCGGCGGTGTCCGCCAGCACGGTGACCAGTTTCGGCTGGACTTCCAGGAAGCCGCCGGAGACGTAGAACACTTCTTCGTCCCCGTTCTGCTTCTTCACGCGAACCGGGCCGGGCTTGAGCCGGGTGAGCAAGGGCGCGTGACCGGGCATGACACCCAGGTCCCCTTCCACACCGGCGGCCACTACCAGCTCGACCAGTCCGGAGAACAGCTGCTTTTCGGCACTAACGATATCGCAATGCACGGTCATCGCCATCTGTGTTCCTCCCCGGGCGGTTACTTGTCACCGCGTTTGTTGTAGGCCTCTACAACCTCGTCGATGGAGCCCTTCATGTAGAAGTCCTGCTCGGGGATGTGGTCATAATCACCGTTCAGGATACCCTGGAAGGAACGGATGGTGTCCTTCAGGGAGACGTATTTGCCCGGTGCGCCGGTGAATACTTCCGCCACGAAGAACGGCTGTGACAGGAAGCGTTCGATCTTACGCGCGCGGGATACGGTCAGCTTATCCTCTTCGGACAGCTCGTCCATACCCAGAATCGCGATGATGTCCTTGAGTTCCTTGTAGCCCTGCAGAACGGTCTGCACGCCACGGGCCGCCTCGTAGTGCTCCTGGCCGATCACCAGCGGATCCAGCTGGCGGGAGGTGGAGTCGAGCGGGTCGATCGCCGGGTAGATACCCTTGGAGGCGATGTCACGGCTCAGTACCACGGTGGCGTCCAGGTGGGCGAAGGTGGTCGCCGGGGACGGGTCGGTCAAGTCATCCGCGGGCACGTATACCGCCTGCACGGAGGTAATGGAACCGGTCTTGGTGGAGGTGATCCGTTCCTGCAGAACGCCCATCTCTTCCGCCAGGGTCGGCTGGTAACCCACCGCGGAGGGCATCCGGCCCAGCAGTGCCGATACCTCGGTACCCGCCAGGGTGTAACGGTAGATGTTATCCACGAAGAACAGAACGTCACGGCCTTCGTCACGGAACTTCTCGGCCATGGTCAGACCGGTCAGCGCCACGCGCAGACGGTTGCCCGGCGGCTCGTTCATCTGGCCGTAGACCAGCGACACCTTGTCGAGAACGTTGGAGTCCTTCATCTCGTGGTAGAAGTCGTTACCCTCACGGGTACGCTCACCCACACCGGCGAACACGGAGAAACCGGAGTGCTCGATCGCGATGTTCCGGATCAGCTCCATCATGTTCACGGTTTTACCCACGCCGGCGCCGCCGAACAGGCCAACCTTACCGCCCTTGGCGAACGGGCAGACCAGGTCGATCACCTTGATGCCGGTTTCAAGCAGTTCGTTGGTGGCTGCCTGATCCGCGTAAGAGGGTGCCTCACGGTGAATGGACATGCGCTCTTCTTCACCGATCGGACCCGCTTCGTCGATCGGGCGACCGAGCACGTCCATGATCCGGCCCAGGGTCTTGGTGCCCACCGGCACCTGAATCGGTTCGCCGGTGTCGGTGACACCCAGGCCACGCTTCAGACCTTCAGTGGAGCCCATCGCGATGGTGCGCACCACGCCGTCACCCAACTGCTGCTGAACTTCCAGCGTGGTTTCGGTACCGTCCACGGTGAGAGCGTCATACACCTTTGGCACGTTTTCGCGCGGGAATTCGACGTCGATCACAGCACCGATGATCTGAACAATACGACCGCTACTCATGCTTGCATCCTCTTAACTTGCGTTTTCGCCGCGTGCTGTCTGAAACAGACACTAGACCGCGGCGGCACCACCAACGATTTCAGAAATTTCCTGGGTAATGGCCGCCTGGCGCGCCTTGTTGTACACCAGCTGGAGGTCATTAATGATCTCGCCGGCGTTGTCACTGGCCGCCTTCATGGCGACCATGCGCGCTGCCTGTTCACAGGCATTGTTCTCGACCACGCCTTGATAAACCTGGGATTCAATGAACCGGACCAGCAGCTCATCCAGGATTTCCTTAGGCTCAGGCTCGTAGATATAGTCCCAATGACGCTGAAACTCTTCGTCTTGCGAAGCTTCAAGCGGCAGCAACTGAATGCTTTTGGGTGACTGCGTCATGGTGTTCACGAACTCGTTGTACACCAGGTACAAACGGTCGATTTCACCATTTTCAAAGGCGTCGAGCATCACCTTGATGGAGCCGATCAGATCGCTCAGGTGCGGGGTGTCGCCCAGGCCGTTGACGGTGGCCTGAACGTCGCCGCCGACGCTCTTGAAGAAGGCGATGCCCTTGCTGCCTACCACGCAGTACTGCGTCTTGGCGCCTTCCTGCTCCCACTGACGGGTGCTTTTCACGACCTTCTTCAGCAGGTTGGCGTTCAAGCCGCCACTCAGGCCCCGGTCGGAGGTCACCACGATGTAACCGACGTTCTTCACTTCCCGCTCTTGCAGGTAAATGTGCCGGTACTCCAGATCAGCGTTGGCAAGATGGGCAACCACCTGACGCATACGGCTCGCGTAGGGCTTGCTGGCAGCCATACGGTCCTGCGCTTTGCGCATTTTGCTGGCTGCCACCATCTCCATCGCACGAGTGATCTTCTTCGTGCTCTGGACACTAGAGATCTTGCCTTTGATCTCTTTACCGCTAGCCATAGGACTAATCCTTTCTTAGCGAATTACCAGGTTTGGGTGGACTTGAATTGATCGATGGCGTCTTTGATACCGGCCTCGATCTCATCGTTGTAGTCACCCTTTTCGTTGATCTTGTCCATCAACGCTTTCTGTTCGCTGTTCATATAATCCAGCAGCGCGGCTTCGAAGGCGCCGATCTTGCTGATCTCGATGCCTTTCAGGTAGCCGTTGTTCGCCGCGTACAGCACCACGCCCATTTCGGCAACGGACATCGGGCTGTATTGCTTCTGCTTCATCAGCTCGGTGACGGCCTGGCCGTGCTCGAGCTGCTCACGGGTGGCCTCGTCCAGGTCGGAAGCGAACTGAGCGAACGCCGCCAGTTCCCGGTACTGGGCCAGTGCCAGACGGATACCACCGCCGAGCTTCTTGACGATCTTGGTCTGCGCGGAACCGCCCACACGGGAAACCGAGATGCCGGCGTTCATGGCCGGGCGGATGCCGGCGTTGAACAGGCTGGTTTCCAGGAAGATCTGACCATCGGTAATGGAGATCACGTTGGTGGGTACGAACGCGGACACGTCACCGCCCTGGGTCTCAATGATCGGCAGCGCGGTCAGGGAACCGGTCTTGCCTTTCACTTTACCGTCGGTGAACTTCTCGACGAATTCCTCGTTTACCTTGGCGGCGCGTTCCAGCAGACGGGAGTGCAGGTAGAACACGTCACCCGGGTAGGCTTCACGGCCCGGCGGGCGGCGCAGCAGCAGGGAAATCTGACGGTAGGCCCAGGCTTGCTTGGTGAGATCGTCATAAACGATCAGGGCGTCTTCGCCGCGGTCACGGAAGTACTCGCCCATGGCGCAGCCGGCGAACGGGGCCAGGAACTGCATGGAAGCCGGATCGGAAGCGGAGGCCGCCACGATCACGGTGTTTTCCATGGCGCCGTGCTCTTCCAGCTTGCTCACCACGTTGGCGATGGTGGACTGCTTCTGACCGATGGCCACGTAGACACACTTAATGCCGGAGTCTTTCTGGTTAATGATGGTGTCCACCGCCACGGCGGTCTTACCGATCTGGCGGTCGCCGATGATCAGCTCACGCTGGCCACGGCCGATCGGGGTCATGGCGTCGATGGATTTGAAACCGGTCTGTACCGGCTCATTCACCTCTTTACGCCAGATCACGCCGGGCGCCACTTTCTCGACGGCGTCGGTTTCGGCGGCGTCCACCGGACCTTTGCCGTCCACCGGGTTACCCAGGGCGTCGACCACGCGGCCGAGCAGTTCCGGGCCCACCGGCACTTCCAGAATGCGGCCGGTGCAGCGGACCTTCTGGCCCTCCGCCAGACCCAGGTAATCACCCAGCACCACGGCGCCCACGGAGTCCTGCTCCAGGTTGAGGGCCATGCCGAAGATGCCGCCCTCAAACTCGATCATTTCGCCGAACATCACGTCGGCCAGACCATGAATGCGCACGATGCCGTCAAATACGGATACCACCGTACCTTCGTTCCGTGCCTCGGTGGAGGTATCAAGTTTCGCGATGCGCGACTTGATAATCTCGCTGATTTCGGACGGGTTGAGTTGCTGCATCTCTAATCCCTCAAACTCAAGAGTTCAGTTGCTCTGCCAGGCGGTTAAGCCGGCCGCGCACACTGCCATCAATTACGGTATCGCCGGCTCTCACCAGCACGCCACCAATGAGTGACTCGTCAACGGAGGTGGACACCTGCACATTCCGGCCCAGACGCGTCTTCAGCGCTGTCACCAGTTTGTCGGTCTCGGCGTCTTCCAGTTCGAACGGCGCGATCAACTCCACATCAATGGTGCGTTGATCTTCCGCCGCCAGTTCGTGGAACAACATTGCGATGGTCGGCAACAGGGCCAGACGCTTGTTGTCCGCGAGCTGGGCGATAAAATTGCGAGCGCTCTCGTTGAGCTCATCGCCACAAACGTCGCCTATCGCTTTCGCCTGTGTCTCGCTGTCCAGCTCCGGCTGGTCCAGGTAGGCACGCATGGTGGCTTCCTGCGCCACTGCCGCCGCCAGGCCCAGCATCTGCTCCCATTCCGCCAGCGCGTTCTGTTCTTTGGCGAACATGAACGCGGCCTTGGCGTATGGGCGTGCGATGGTGGTCAATTCAGCCATGGGGTGCCATCCGTATCACTCAGAGTTGAGCCGCCAAGTCGTCCAGCAGCTGCTTGTGTGCGTCGCGGTTCACTTCGCGGCCCAGCACTTGCTCGGCGCCACTCAATGCCAGAGCGGACACCTCTTTGCGCAGCTCTTCACGGGCGCGGTTGATCTCCTGATCGATCTCGGACTGGGCCTTCTCGATCAGACGCTCACCTTCGGTGCGTGCCTGGTCTTTGGCTTCCTCGACGATCTGATTCGCCCGTTTGTTGGCCTGCTCGATAATCTCGGACGCCTTTTCTTTGGCTTCCTTAAGGTTCGAGGAGGCTTTTTCCTGCGCCAGCACCAGATCGCGCTCAGCCCGATCCGCGGCGCTCAGGCCCTCTGCGATTTTCTGCTTCCGTTCTTCCAGCGCCTTGGAAATAGGCGGCCAGACGAACTTCATGCAGAAGATCACGAACAGGGCGAACCAGATGGCCTGGCCAATTAGTGTCGCATTAATATTCATGCCAACACCTCAATCCGCGTTGCATAGATTTCCCAAAATCGGGGCTTATTTCGAAAAGCGCGATTTACTGGAAAATCAGCAGGAACGCGATAGCGATACAGATAATCGGCACGGCGTCCAGCAGGCCCGCGATGATGAACATGCGGGTTTGCAGCATCGGTGCCAGTTCCGGCTGCCGTGCGACGGATTCCAGAAAACGACCGCCCATCATGCCGAAGCCGAGACCGGCGCCGATGGCCGCCAGGCCAGCAACGATTGCAGCAGCAAGAAATTGAATGCCTTCCATTGTTACACTCCCGTAAGTGCTCAGTTGGTTTGGAAAATGAAACTTAGTGCTCTTCCACCGCCATACTCAGGTAGACGATGGTCAGGACCATGAAGATGAACGCCTGGAGGGTGATGACCAGGATGTGGAAAACCGCCCACGGCCACGCGCCGATAAACTGCCAGGTCCCCATCATGGCCGCCACCAGGATGAATACGAATTCACCGGCGTACATGTTGCCGAAAAGCCGCAGACCCAGAGACACCGGCTTAGACAGCAGGCTGATGGTTTCCAGGACCAGGTTGACCGGCAGAAGAAGGAATTTGAGAACGATGTTATCCGTCTCGAAAGGCTTGAACGCCAGCTCACCGACAAAGCCGCCAAAGCCCTTGGCTTTGACCGTGAAGCCGATGATCAGCAGCATCACCGAGAAGGACATGGCCAGGGTGATGTTGGGGTCGGTGGTGGGCACGATCTTGAAGTAGGCCTGGTGCGCGTCCCAGCCGAAGAAGGTGACCATGGTCCACTCGAAAAGCTTGGGGAACAGGTCGACGGGGATCAGATCCATCAGGTTCATCAGGAACACCCAACAGAAGATCACCAGAGACAGCGGCGCAATCAGCTTGCTTTTGCCGTGGAAGGTGTCACGCACCTGGTTGTCGACGAATTCGATGATGGATTCCATGAAATTCATGAAACCGGAGGGCACGCCGGCGGTGGCCTTGCGCGCCACCAGCCAGAACATCAGACACATGATGATGCCGAGACCGCCGGCCCACGCCAGGGAGTCCACATGGAACGCCATGAAGCCCATGTCGACGGCTTCCTGACCGTTGTGCGCGAACGTCCAGGTGCTGGTCTCCAGCGTCTCAACCACATCCCCGTGGTGGTCTAAACGCTCGTAGCCCTCGGGCAAACGGCCATAGGTGAGATTCCCTAGATGGTGCTTGATATATTCGCTGGCGGAGCTCGCTGCCATATCGTTACCTACAGTCTAGTCTTCTTGCCCGTAATGTTCCGTTCCAAGGCGGGCATCCAGGCGCGCGACCTGAACCCAGCCGGCGATTTGCGCCGACATGAAGGCGAGGAACAAAACCATTGCTGTCATTGATTCGCGCATTTGCGGTACTTCGGCGAACGTCAGCCAGAACAGCACCAGCATGATGGCGATTTTGCCGAGCTCCGCTCTTACCGCGGCGCCGGCCATGCGCTTGGCCGCACGGTTTCCCGGGTGCAGCCACACTTGGAAGCCACCCCAAGCATAGGCGATCAGGCTGATGGTCCCGCCCCAGAGCGCCGCCAGACCGATAGTGCTTCCGGCGATCACGGCGGCCAGCGCGGCGATGATGACCACGCTGGTGGTCTGGGCGCGCATCAAGCCCCAGAACAAGGTCCTGCGGGCTGATTCGTCTAAATTGGCCACCTTGCTCCCGGGTTTCGTCGCTGGCTACGCCTGGGTGTTATCAGGTGAAGGTCGCGGGTACCCCCTGATCTTTGGCGCGGGAAGTATATGAGGAAGGCATAGCGGTATCAACCGGCACGGGCAATTGTTTGCCTTGAAAGTGCCGGGCGAAAGGAGAAAAAGTCTGTTGACGCCCTACAAAACGGAGCAATTTGTATCAGCGTGTGTGGAAAGCTAACGCCTCGAACGGATTTCAGTCAAGTTATTTGATGTAGATGGGCCAAGAGGCGCCGCCTATTTGATGTGCGCCAGAATGCCGTCCAGCTCATCCAGGTTGTTGTAGCTGATTACCAGCTTGCCCTTGCCGGCGTTGCCCTGCTGAATCTGCACCGGGGCACCGAGGCGGTCGGACAGGTCGTTGATCAGGTGCCGCACATTGGGATCTTCCTTGGCCGGCGCCGGCTTGACGGGCTTTTCCTTTTCGAATTCGCGCACCAGGGTTTCGGTCTGGCGCACCGACAACCCCTTGGCGACCACGGTGCGCGCGGCCTCAACCTGCTTGGCGCCGGTCAGCGACAACAGGGCACGGGCGTGGCCCATTTCCAGGTCGCCGTGTTCGAGCAGCTTTTTGACGTCCGCTTCCAGGCTCATCAGCCGCAGCAGGTTGGTGACCATGGCGCGGGACTTGCCCACCGCGTCGGCGACCTGCTGATGGGTGAGGCCGAATTCTTCCTTGAGCCGGGACAGCGCCAGCGCCTCTTCCATGGGGTTGAGGTTTTCGCGCTGAATGTTCTCGATCAGCGACATGGCGATGGCGGCTTCGTCCGGCACCTCCCGGATCACCGCCGGAATCGCGTCCAGCTCCGCCATCTGCGCGGCCCGCCAGCGGCGCTCGCCGGCGATGATTTCGTAGCGGTTGTCGCCCAGCGGGCGCACCACGATGGGTTGCATCACGCCCTGCGCGCGGATCGACTCCGCCAGCTCCTCGAGCGCATCGGCGGACATGTCCTTGCGCGGCTGGTAGCGGCCGCGCTGCATCAGTTCCACCGGCAGGTGGCGCAGGTCGCCGTCGCGGGGCGGGCGCTGGGCCTGCTGCGACGGGTCGTCCTCGTCCTCCAGGCTCACTTCCTCGATATGCTGCCGATGGGCCGCGTTGGAACTGATCAGGGCGTCCAGGCCCCGGTCGAGACCGCGTTTACGCTTTGCCGCCATAGTGTGCTACCTCACGCCGGGGGTTGCGGGGTTTGGGAGGAGGCCTTGGCATTTTGCATGGCCTGTTCGCGCCGCAGGATTTCGCCCGCCAGCGCCAGGTAGCTGACCGCGCCCCGGGACTTGGGGTCGTAGGTGATCACCGGCGCGCCGTGGCTGGGCGCTTCCGCCAAGCGCACGTTGCGGGGAATAATGGTGCGGTACACCTTGTCGCCGAAGTGGCTGATCAGCTGGTTGGAAACGTCGTTGGACAGACTGTTGCGCGGGTCGTACATGGTGCGCAGCAGGCCGCCGATATGCAGCTTGGGGTTGAGCACGGTGCGGATCTTCTCGATGGTGTTCATCAGCGAGGTGAGACCCTCCAGCGCGTAGTACTCGCACTGAATCGGCACGATCACCGAGTCCGCCGCGGTGAGCGCGTTGACGGTGAGCATGTTCAGCGACGGCGGGCAGTCGACGATGATGTAATCGTAGTTGCCGCGAATCCGCGCCAGCGCGTTGCGCAGGCGGAATTCCCGCATCTTCATGTCCAGCAGCTGCACTTCGGCGGCGGTCAGGTCGCCGTTGGCGGCGATCAGGTCGAAGCCGGAATCCTTGGGGGTGTCGACCACCGCGTCTTCCACGTTCACTTCGCCCATCAGCACGTCGTGGATGGTGTATTCCGGCTCGTACTTGTCCACACCGGCGCCGCTGGTGGCGTTCCCCTGCGGATCAATGTCCACCAGCAACACCTTCTTGCGCGTCGCCGCCAGGGAAGCGGCCAGATTGACGCTGCTGGTGGTCTTGCCCACTCCACCTTTCTGGTTGGCAATGGCAAAAACGGTGGTCACTGCGGTCTCCTTATTCCGGCACGTGCGATCCGGCCCGGCTGGCGATCACCAGCACGCGGGCCTCCGCCAGTCCGGGGACCGACAGAGGCGCCACCCGGGCCCGCCAGCCGGCGGGCAGGCCGGCCAGTTCCTGGTCGGCGGCGGCCGCTTTCATGGCGAGAACGCGGCTGCCGTCGGTGATCAGGGGGGCCAGGGCCTGCAGCATGTCCGGCAGGGCGGCGAACGCCCGGCTGATGATCTGCGATGGAGCATTACGGTACTGTTCCACGCGGGTGTTCACAACCTCCACGTTGGAAAGCCCCAATTCCCGGCGGGCGTGGCGCACGAAGCGGGTTTTCTTGCCGTTGCTGTCGAGCAGCACGAAACGCAGATCCGGCCGGGCGATGGCCAGCGGAATACCGGGCAGGCCGGCGCCGGTGCCCACGTCCAGGGTATCGCGGTCGTCCAGATGCGCCAGCACCGACAGCGAGTCCAGCAGATGGCGCTGGATCATCTCGCCCGGGTCGCGCACCGCGGTGAGGTTATAGGCGCGGTTCCATTTCACCAGCAGGTCGCGGTAATCGAGCAGCGCCTGCTGCTGGGCGTCGTTCAGCGACACACCCAGTGCCTGGAGCCCGCCGGCCAGGCGGTCCCGGTCGGTCATGCCTGCCGGGCCGCCTGGTGACGATACTTCTTAAGGAAGATCAGCAGCAGCGAGATCGCCGCCGGGGTGACCCCGGGAATGCGGCCGGCCTGGCCGATGGTCTCCGGGCGCACATCCTCGAGTTTCTGCTTCACCTCGTTGGACAGCCCCTGCACCGCCCGGTAGTCGAAGTCCAGCGGCAGGGCCTGGTCCTCGGCGGCGCGCAGCTTGGCGATTTCCGCTTCCTGGCGGTCGATGTAGCCGGCGTACTTGGCGACGATCTCCACCTGCTCGATCACCGCCGGCGCGGCCGGCGCCAGGCCCGCCGCCTCGGCCAGCGGCCGGTAGCTCAGCTCCGGACGCTTGAGCAGATCCATCAGGGTGTACTCGTGGGGCAGCGGCTTGTCGAGCAGCGCGTTGACGCGCTCCGCTTCCGCGGTGCCGGGGCGCACGAAGGTGGCCTTGAGCCGCGCCTGCTCACGCTCCATGCCTTCGCGCTTGGCCTCGAAGGCCGCCCAGCGCTCGTCATCCACCAGGCCCAGCTCGCGGCCTTTCTCGGTGAGGCGCAGGTCGGCGTTGTCCTCGCGCAGCAGCAGCCGGTATTCGGCGCGGCTGGTGAACATGCGGTAGGGCTCCTGGGTGCCCATGGTGATCAGGTCGTCCACCAGCACGCCCACGTAGGCTTCGTCGCGGCGCGGCGTCCAGGCCTCTTTTTCCTGGCTCAGCAGGGCCGCGTTCAGGCCCGCCAGCAACCCCTGGGCGCCGGCTTCCTCGTAGCCGGTGGTGCCGTTGATCTGGCCGGCGAAGAACAGCCCGGGCATGTGCTTGGTCTCCAGGCTGTGCTTGAGGTCCTGGGGATTGAAGTAGTCGTATTCGATGGCGTAGCCGGGCCGCGTGATGCTGGCGTTCTCGAAACCACGGATGGAACGCACCGCCTCCAGCTGGATATCGAACGGCAGGCTGGTGGAAATGCCGTTGGGGTACAGCTCGAAGGTGTCCAGGCCTTCCGGTTCGACGAAGATCTGGTGGCTGTTCTTGTCCGGGTAGCGGCTCACCTTGTCCTCGATGGACGGGCAGTACCGCGGCCCGGTGCCTTCGATCACGCCGGTGAACATGGGGCTGCGGTCGAACCCGGAGCGGATGATGTCGTGGGTGCGCTCATTGGTGTGGGTAATAAAGCAGCAGGTCTGGCGCGGGTGCTCTTCCACCTTGCCCAGATAGCTCATCACCGGCAGCGGCTGGTCGCCCCACTGCTCTTCCATCACCGAGAAGTCCACGGTCTTGCCGTCGATGCGCGGCGGCGTGCCGGTCTTCAGACGGTCGACGCGGAACGGCAGCTCGCGCAGCCGGCGCGCCAGGGCGTTGGAGGGCTGGTCGCCGGCGCGGCCGCCCTGGTGGTGGTCCAGGCCCACATGGATGACACCGCCCAGGAAGGTCCCGGCGGTCAGCACCACGGCGTCGGCGTGGAAGCGCAGGCCCATGTTGGTCACCGCCCCCACGCAGCGGCCGTTCTCGACGATCAGGTCGTCCACGCTTTGCTGGAACAGGGTCAGGTGGGGCTGGCTCTCCAGGGTGGCGCGGATCGCCGCCTTGTAGCGCACCCGGTCGGCCTGGGCGCGGGTGGCGCGCACCGCCGGGCCCTTGCGGGCGTTGAGCACGCGGAACTGGATACCGCCCTTATCGGTGGCGCGGGCCATGGCCCCGCCCAGGGCGTCGATTTCCCGAACCAGGTGGCTCTTGCCGATGCCGCCGATGGCCGGGTTGCAGCTCATCTGGCCCAGAGTCTCGATATTGTGCGTCAGCAGCACGGTGTCCACGCCCATGCGGGCGGACGCCAGAGCCGCTTCGGTGCCGGCGTGGCCGCCACCAATCACCAAAACGCCGAATCGCTGGGGGTAATCCATAGTCAAGCTCGCTCGCGACACGCCCCGAAAGGCCCGCCGCTTAAAATATGATCAGATCGGGCGCGCTAGTATAGTCCGAACCCAAACAAAATAAAGGGCGGGTAAAAAGCGCGTCGGCGGCGCCGGTCCGGCAGTGAGTCGACACCGGCCTTTCTATATACTTGATGCTCTGTTCGTTTTACCCCTGATATTCCCGGAGCGCATTTGGAATCACTGAACGTTTTCCTGCTGATCGGCACCGGCCTGATGTTCGTGGGGCTGCTGCTGGGCACCCTGAGTGCGCGCATCGGCGTGCCCTCCCTGCTGGTGTTCCTGGTGGTGGGCATGGTGGCCGGCGAAGACGGTATCGGCGGCATTCAGTTCGATGATTTCTCGCTGGCCTATGTGGTCAGCAACATCGCCCTGGCGATTATTCTGCTCGACGGCGGCCTGCGCACCCGGCTGACCACCTTCCGCCTGGCGTTGAAGCCGGCGCTCAGCCTGGCCACCGTGGGCGTGATGCTGTCCGCCTCGCTGGTGGGCGCCTTCGCCACCTGGTTGATGGACGTGGACTGGCGCCTGGGCCTGCTGCTGGGCGGCATCATCGGCTCCACCGACGCCGCCGCGGTCTTCAATGTGGTCAAGGGCGCCGGCGTGACCATCAACGAGCGGGTGGCCAGCACCCTGGAGATCGAATCCGGCCTCAACGACCCCATGGCGATCTTTATCACCCTGATGCTGGTGGGGGTGATGATGAACCCGGAGGTCAGCTTCGGCTGGGAAATGCTGATTACCCTGATCCAGCAGTTCGGCCTGGGCATGCTGCTGGGCCTGGGTCTGGGCGCGCTGCTCAGCGAGATTCTGCTGCGCGCGCGCAGCAACGAAGGCCTGCACGCCCTGCTGCTGTGCAGCGGCGGCGCCATGGTGTTCGCCACCACCAACCTGGCCGGCGGCAGCGGTTTCCTGGCGGTGTACCTGGCCGGCCTGGTGGCGGGCAACCGGCGCGGCGGCACCGGCGACAACGTGCTGCGCTCGATGGATTCCCTGGCCTGGCTGGCCCAGTCCGGCATGTTTTTGATGCTGGGGCTGCTGGTGACGCCCTCGGAGCTGATCGGCGACGGCCTGATCAATGCCCTGCTGGTGGCGCTGTTCCTGATGGTGGTGGCACGCCCGCTGTCGGTGTGGGTCAGCCTGCTGCCGTTCCGTTTCAAGTGGCGCGAGAAGCTGTTTATCTCCTGGACCGGTCTGCGCGGCGCCGTGCCCATTGTGCTGGCGGTGTTCCCGTTGCTGGCCGGCGTCGGCCAGACCCGGCTGCTGTTCGACATCACCCTGGTGGTGGTGCTGATTTCGTTGCTCGCCCAGGGCGCCAGCCTGCGCTACATGGCGCGCTGGTTGAAGGTATCGGTGCCGGCCACCACACCGCCCAAACAGATGGTGCCACTGGCGGCCACCGGCGACCGCTATGTCATGCAGTTCGAGGTGGACGCCTCCGCCAAGGCGGAAGGCCAGCGGCTGGGGGCGATCACCACGCCGCGCATCACGCCGCTGCTGATTATCCGCAATAAGGAGTTCCGCAACCTGGCCGAGGACCCGGTGATCGAGGCCGGTGATCTGGTCACCTGGCTGGCGCCGGTGGGCGAGCGCGACTATTTATCGGATCTGTGCCACCGTCTCTCCAAGGACGAGAAGCGCTTCTACGGCGATTTCTTCGTGCGCGGCGGCGTGCCGGTGGAGCAGCTGGTGGCGGTGTACGGCATCGAGCAGATCGACCCTCTGCTGCACGGCCTGACCGTGGAGGCGGTGTTCGAGCGGCAGTTCGGCCAGCAGGCCGTGGTGGGCGACACGGTAC
>Ga0098069_100382_pt1 | contig 20728 bp, 19 predicted proteins | sample 27_taG_FD_92584 | JGI IMG/M metagenome (GOLD analysis project Ga0098069, IMG submission 92584) | Marine viral communities from Cariaco Basin, Caribbean Sea - 27_WHOI_OMZ | ecosystem: Environmental > Aquatic > Marine > Oceanic | place: Caribbean Sea: Cariaco Basin | collected 2014-11-09
AGTCCAATATCGCGGGATAGAGCAGTAGGTAGCTCGTCGGGCTCATAACCCGAAGGTCACTGGTTCGAGTCCAGTTCCCGCTACTAGCAAAGACAAGGCTTCACAGAAATGTGAAGCCTTTTTATTTTGCACCTAGTACAGAATAAGTACAGAATGGCCTGCCTTTCAAAAAACAATTTTAATTGACATTAAATGATTTCATTTGCCTTTGATTCTAATGGATTAAGATTAAAGATGGGTAAGTCTAGGATTTTGTGCAGTGAATCGTCTGAGGGAATGTATGCATAAATTTTGCAAGGATCTATCAGTTTATTGATATTGGTTTTGCCCGTCAATATTAAATTTCATTTAATATTATCTATTTTTGACTAAATTAAACAACTAGTAACCCCACCCTACAGGTTATTAGCGATACTTTAGTCCAAGTCGAACTAACCTATTTATGATCCACAACGAAGATTCAAGGGTTAAAATTCCCTCTATATTACATTTAACCCGGCTAGGGTACAAATACCTCTCCCTAAAGAATGAGACATGGGATCCGGAAACCAATATATTTACGGATATCTTTCGGAAAAAATTAGCTGATCTAAATCCTACTTTAGAAGAAGACGAGATTACCCGTTTTATTGAAGAAGTGGAGCTTAGTCTGGCTAATGAAGATTTGGGTAAGGAGTTTTATAAAAAACTGACTTCCCAGTCCGGAATTAGAATGCTGGACCTGGACAAGTTTGAAAATAACGAATTCAATGTTGTAACTGAGCTTCCCTACAAGAATGGAGAGGATGGTTTTAGACCGGATATCATTCTGCTCATAAATGGATTGCCTTTAGTATTTATCGAGGTAAAGAAACCTAATAACCGCGAAGGGGTAATTGCGGAACGTAATCGCATTGCCACCCGTTTTCAAAACAAAAAATTCAGAAGGTTTATAAATATTACCCAATTGATGGTTTTCTCCAATAATATGGAGTATGATCCCGAAGATATGGAACCCGTCCAGGGTGCCTTTTATGCTTCCCCCTCATATTCCCGACCTATTTTCAATTATTTCAGGGAAGAAGAAAATCTGGATCTTAAAAAATTACTTAAAGCCCCGGACGAAAACATAGAAGATGAGGTTCTAAAGGATAATAACCTGGTGATTATTAAACACTCCCCGGAGTTTATTACAAACAAAAACCCTGAAAGCCCTACCAATCGGGTATCCACTTCCTTGTTTTCTAAAGGAAGGCTGAAATTTATTCTGAAATATGCCATTGCATATGTGGAAGAATCTGGCGGAATGCAAAAACACGTGATGCGGTATCCGCAATTATTCGCGACTAAGGCTATTGAGAAAAAATTGGATGAAGGCATTGTAAAAGGGATTATCTGGCATACTCAGGGTAGTGGGAAAACCGCACTGGCCTACTACAATACCCGCTTTTTAACCGTATATTTCCAGCGGAAAAATATCATCCCTAAATTCTATTTCATTGTAGATAGACTGGATCTTTTACTACAGGCCAAAGCTGAATTCAGTAGCCGTGGCTTGGTGGTGCATATTGTAAATTCTAAAGATGACTTTGTAAAGGATATAAAAACCAAAGCCGCCGTCCATAACGATCGAGGGGAATTAGAAATTACCGTTGTAAACATTCAAAAATTTTCCGAGGATTCCCAGGTTGTGCAGGCGCAGGATTACGACGTTGATGTGCAACGTGTTTATTTCCTTGATGAAGTACATCGAAGTTATAATCCCGAAGGTAGTTTCCTGGCAAACCTTGAAAATTCCGATAAGAATGCCATTAAAATTGGGCTGACCGGAACACCGTTATTGGGTTCTGATTATAACTCTAAAAACCTCTTTGGAAATTATATCCATAAATATTACTACAACGCCTCCATTGCCGACGGTTATACGTTAAGACTGATAAGAGAAGAAATTGACAGTAATTATAAAATAGAACTTGAGAGGATTCTACGCGAGATTGAAGTTCAGCAAGGCGATGTTGAAAGACAAAAGATCTTCGCACACCCGGCTTATGTTGAACCTTTTCTGGATTATATCATTGATGATTTCGTGAAATTCAGAAAGCTCAATGATCCTTATGTTGGCGGGATGGTGGTTTGTGATAGTTCAGATCAGGCTAAAATGCTCTTTGAGATTTTTCAGTCTAAATACGCTTCCGAAGAAAATAATTTAGAATTACGGGAAGCGGCTGAACCGATTACCACTTATATAACCAAAAAGCAAAATTCTGCCAAGGTCAAAACCGCGGCGCTTATTCTTCACGATATCGGAACCAAAGATGAACGCAAGGAATTGGTAGAAGATTTCAAAGATGGGAAAATAGATTTTCTATTTGTTTACAATATGCTGCTTACCGGTTTTGATGCAAAACGGCTTAAAAAACTCTATCTCGGCAGGGTAATAAAAAGACATAATTTACTCCAGACACTTACCAGGGTGAACCGTCGTTATAAAGATTTCAGGTATGGATATATTGTGGATTTTGCCGATATCCGGACTGAATTCGCCCGAACCAATAAAGATTATTACGACGAGTTGCAGGAGGAGTTAGGTGATGAAATGCAGCATTACTCCAACATCTTCAAATCTAAAGAAGAAATTCTTCAGGATATCGATAAGATCGAGGATACGCTTTTCCATTTCAACACTAATAATTCTGAAATCTTTTCTCAGCAAATTTCAGAGATCACCGATAGAAAAACTATGGTGGATATGGTGAAGGCCTTGGCCAATGCCAAAAGTTTGCACAACCTTATTAGGTTATTTGGGCATGAAGAACTTCAGGAAAAACTGGATTTCAAGAAATTGAATCAGCTTTACCGTGAAGCCAACAATCATTTGATGTTGCTTAACCAGAAGGAAGCCCTGGAAAATGATATTGACACCACCAACCTGTTGAATATCGCCCTGGAAGATGTGGTCTTCAAATTTCATAAAACCGGGGAAGAGGAGTTAATTCTGGCAGATAAACTTAAAAATACCCTGCGACAAACTCGCGAAGCTTTGGCTGATAATTTCGACAAAAAAGACCCTAAATTTGTCAGCCTTTATGAGGAACTGGAACGACTCTTTAAAAAGAAAAAACTAAACGAAGTTAGCCAGGAAGATATGCGGGATAACATCGATTCTCTGCGGGAAATCCACGCTAAAATCAAGGAGCTGAACCGCCAAAACGATTTGTTGAAACAGAAATACGATAACGACCCTAAATACTGTAGAATTCATAAACGACTGTTAGAAAACGAAGGCTTATCACAATCTGAAAGAAAGCTTTTTAATGTGCTTCAGCAAATAAAAGATGGGGCCGACCTGCAAATCATTCAAAATAGCCGACTCTTACAAAATGAGAGCTATTTAGATAAAATGATGATTAAACTGGTCGTGAACAAATTTGTAAAAGAAAACAATATCCCGCTAAATGCGGAAACCTCCAGGTTTATAAATAATCTGGTGGTACAGGAATATATAAACGAATTTCAAGGACATACTGCATAAATGACAACCACAGTAGATTTTCAAAACAAAACAAAAGAATTAATAGATGGCCTGAAAGGCATCTGTTCCAATTATGGATTGGGTAATGATGGTGATGAATACAAAGTGATTACCCAGGCCTTTCTCTATAAATTTTTAAACGATAAATTCACCCGGGAGATTAAGCAACTTAAGCCTGAACTCGCTCAAACTGAAAACTGGCAGGAAGAGATCGAGAAGATTTCAGATGATGAGTATGAATTGCTCACTATGCAACTGGAAGCTGATACTGCTGTATTTTATCCCAGGCACCTCATAGCCCATTTATTTGCACTGCAGAATAAAGATGATTTTGCCAAAACCTTTGACGATACCCTTATGGATATCGCCATCATCAACAACGAGATTTTCTCGGTGCGTACTGTTTGTGGTTCAAAGGAACCATTATTTGAACGAATAAGTGAAATAGTTGAAGCTTCAGAGAGAAATTCTTTTTGCAAGGCTATTCTTAACAAACTGGTAGAATTTAGCTTTGAACATATTTTTGAGGAGAAATATGATTTCTACGCTTCCATTTTTGAATACCTCATCAAGGATTACAACAACGACAGTGGAGGTACTTATGCTGAATATTATACGCCCCACGCCGTAGCCAAAATCATGGCTTCTATCCTGGTGACTGAAGAAGTACAGGACGTTACTTGTTACGATCCAAGTGCGGGCTCGGGAACCTTACTGATGAATCTGGCCCACGCCATTGGGGAGGATAAGTGTACCATCTACTCCCAGGATGTATCAAAAAAATCATCAAAGCTTTTAAGGCTGAACCTCATCCTGAATAACCTGGTGCATTCCCTGCAAAATATAGTACGAGGTAACACCATTCTGGCACCCTTTCACGAAAAAGAAAACGGGGAACTGCAGCAATTTGATTATATAGTTTCCAACCCTCCGTTTAAGCTTGATTTTAGCGAATACCGGGATGATTTAGATACTAAGAAAAACCGCGAACGCTTTTTTGCCGGAATTCCTAAAATACCTAAAACTAAAAAGAGCAGTATGGCTATTTATAGCTTGTTCCTGCAACATATTATGTTTAGTCTCAAAGAAGGCGGTAAAGCTGCCGTTGTGGTTCCTACCGGTTTTATTACAGCCCAGTCCGGAATCGACAAGAAAATTCGCCAGGAATTGGTAAAACGAAAAATGCTTGCCGGGGTGGTTTCTATGCCCTCTAATATTTTTGCTACCACCGGTACTAACGTTTCTATAGTTTTCCTGGATAAAAGCAACAAAGAAGATGTGGTGCTTATCGATGCCTCAAATTTAGGTACCAAGGTTAAAGAAGGCAAGAATCAAAAAACTGTATTAAGCGCTGCGGAGGAACAGCAGATCATAGACACTTTTAATAACAAAGAAGCCGTAGATGATTTATCTGTTCTGGTGAGCTATGAGGATATCAAGACGAAAAATTATTCCCTAAGCGCCGGGCAGTATTTTGAGGTGAAAATTGAATATGTAGATATTACTGTGGAAGAATTTGAAACCAAAATGATTGAATTTGAAGAAAATCTAAATTCGCTCTTTACTGAAAGTAAAAGCCTGGAAAGCGAAATTCAGAAAAATTTTAAGGAATTGAGATATGAGTAAAATGAAATTAAAAAGACTCAAATCTCTGATCGAATTTAAGAATGGCAAAATAGCTCCTAAAACCACTGGAAAATATCCTATCTATGGTGGTAATGGTATTTTAGGTTATTGCGATGATTATAATTATGAAGATGCAATAATTGTTGGTCGCGTTGGAGCCTATTGTGGCAGTATTCATAAAGCTGATGGGAAATGTTGGGTTTCTGATAACGCGATTGCGGGATTGCCAAAAGACTCAGAATTACTTGGCTTTTACTATTACTTATTAGGAGAATTAGATTTAAATAAAAAACAGATAGGTTCAAGTCAACCCCTATTGACCCACGGTATTCTGAATAATTTAGATGTGCAAGTTCCCTTAAATTCAGAAACGGCAGTTAAAATCTCCAAAATCCTCTCCGATATAGACGCCAAGATCGAACTGAACAATAGGATCAATGCGGAGTTGGAAGCAATGGCCAAAACCATCTACGAGTACTGGTTTGTACAATTTGATTTCCCTGATGAAAATGGCATGCCTTATAAAGCCTCAGGCGGGAAAATGGTGTATAATGAAAAATTGAAACGGGAAATTCCGGAGGGGTGGGAAGTGAAAACGCTTTCAAACTGGATTAAAAATGATAAAAGCGGTGATTGGGGTAAAGAGGCAGAACAAGGAAATTATATCCAAAAAGTTTCCTGTGTTAGAGGAGCTGATATTAATGGTTTAAATGGGAATGGGGAAGTAAAGACACCTACACGCTTCATTCTCGAAAAGAATTCTCACAAAATATTAGATCCCCACGATTTAGTAGTGGAGATTTCCGGTGGAAGCCCTACCCAGTCAACCGGTAGATTAGCGTTTATTACTGAAGAAACTCTGGAAAGATTTGAGAACCCATTGATCTGTTCTAATTTCTGCAAAGCACTTACCTTAAAGAACGAAAAGTATCTCTACAATTTTGTCTATCAATGGAATCGTTTATATGAAAACGATGTACTTTTTGGATGGGAAGGTAAAACCAGCGGCATAAAGAATTTACTCTTCGATAATTTCACAACAAATTATTATGTGCCAGTTCCACCAGAAAATCTTGCAGAAAAATTCCATGATTTCATGGAGCCTATCCAGGCAAAAAAACAGAAGAATTTAGTTGAAATAAAGGAATTAGAAAATCTCCGTGACTGGCTCCTACCAATGTTAATGAATGGCCAGGTGAGTGTGGGAGAAGCAGAGGAAGAGTTGAGAATGGTGGCGGAGGAGAATGTGAATTATGGGAACTAATGCAAACATTTTTTACTCTTAATTCCCAACAGTCCAAAGGAGTGGATATGCACTTATATGCTAATTCCCGGCAACTGTACAGGGACGCCATCTTCCTGGCAGATAACAGGGGTTCGTATTGCAGAGCCACATCTCTGCTGGTCTTAAGCCTGGAAGAATTAATTAAGGCCAGCCTAATCAAGATGCACAGTGAGTCTTTACATATTTATAAATTAAAAGATGCAAAGTATTTCTTCAGCCAGCATAGAATTCGTCATCAAGTTGCTCAGTTAATGGAGGTGGGTTACGCTTTTTATGAAGCAATAGAAAAATGGCAGAAAAAAGGTAGAAAAGGACCTCTTCAAACGATGATGAAGTTATTAAGCGTATTCCTCATTGCCCATGGTGCTAATGAACGGGTTAAAAGACTGGAAAAATTCAATGATTATAAAAATAATGGGTTGTATGTGGGGTTCAGAAATGAACTTTTAGAACCTCAGAATGAAATTGGAGAATCAGAATTCTTTGAGGTGAAAGAGGCCTGGGAACGATGTCGTCATTTTTACAAGGTGCTTTGTATAATCTATCATCCTAAACTCGAAAATCATCTTTCAAAAAACAGAATCAAAGAAATTCATGACGATCTGAAACTATTTATAAATGAAGCAATGAGTGAGTATTCCTTCAAATAACAGAAAAATGAAAAAAAAATCACATTTATTGTTGCTAAGAAAGTTGTGAACTATAATGGAGAGCCAATAAAGAAAAATAATTATCAATGCGGAATAGGAGATTTAAGCCATATTGATATTACCAGCTATAATAGATACTGTTTGCAACAAAGCTTATATAAATATATGCTTGAAAGCAAATATGGTATCCAAAGAAATAAAATGTATCTGATAGTCATGCATCCTAATTGCGAGACCTGTCATAAAGTTCGGGTGTCATACTTGGAAGATGAGGTAAAGCAAATTCTTCAGAGTCTATAATCTAATTAAAATCAAAAAAACATGATTGGAGCCTTAGCTAATTTTTTTTCTAATCAATTTAAATATAAATCTTCCTTTAAAGATTATGAAGATTTAATAGATAGAAGTAAGTCTGGTGATATAACATTAGATAGGGAAAAATTTGAAAAGGCGATAAATGAAGATCCTCGATTTCTTGATCATTATACTCCAAACCCCTTTGCATCATTAATCGTCAATTCGATCTCGAAGAGTCCTAAGAAAGTCCTGGATCCCTGTTGTGGTTTAGCCAATATTCTTTATTGTTTATCCCAATCTGTTCATGAGGCAGATTTAACGGGTGTAGAAATAAACAAGGGAGTTTCTTTATTAGCTAAATATTTAGTTCCTGAAAGTGACATAGTCAATTCTGATTTCTTTCAATTCTTTCCTAACACAAAATATAATCTTATAGTAGGTACTCTCCCTTCTGGTACTAGAATAAATTTAAATGGAAAGAAAATGAAGATAGAAAATGCCTTTGTAACCCGAGCCATAGAACTGCTTGAGAAAGAAGGTGAAGCATTTTTTCTTACCAGTTATAATTTTATGAGCAATTATTCTAATTCTGATGAAAAGAATATAATAGTACCTCATGTAAATAGTGTTACCACATTACCCAAGTTAAAAGGTTCTAAGAGCAATCTAAGAACATACTTGATTCACTTAACAAAAGCTGAGACAGAAAGTATCAGTTTCGGAAGCGTTCAGAATTTTCTAAACCTGAAGCCAAAATTGGTTGAGAACCTACAACTAACCATACCTAAATCTCAACTGGAAGATAGGCTCCAACCTGAATATTATATAAGTAGACGATCAGATAAATATGATTTTCTGGATGAGTTCGAAACCAAAAATTTAGGTGAGTTTGCTCAAATAATAAAAGGGGTTTACATAAAAAAAGAGGAAAAGAAATCGAAAGGCAAATTTCTTATTCTAAAACCAAGTGAAATAAAAACTGATAAAATAGAGATAACTAACAGTTCAGGTTTCTTGAATGCCATAGAGGATCCAAGACATCTAAAGGCAGTTGCACAGCCAGGAGATATTTTAATTTCAACTTTTTTTAATCAGTCAAAGATCTATGTTGTCAAGGAAAATGATCCGGCGATTTTGGTTTCTAATAGCATGGTAATACTTCGGAGTTCCGATACTGAATATTTACAAGTTTACCTGGAAACAGAAGAGGGGAAAAATATTTTTAATCTTCAGGCAGAGGATTTAGCCACCGGTAGCGTAATTCCAAGCTTATCTATTAGTAATTTAAAAAAGATACAAATCCCTATAGTACCTTTAGATAATCCCAATCGCCTTGGTAATAAATCCCTTGAATTCGCTGACCGGAGAGAGCTAGAGGATTTAAAAGCTCAAGTGGAGTTTTATAAGAATGAATTAGCCCAAAAAGATCAGACACTAAAAATTTACAAAGGCTTTAAAGAAATATTAGAGAATCGTGACAATAAAATTATAGAGGAGCTTCAAAAGGTAAATAAGAAACTAGATACCATTTTGCAAGAGCTTAAGAATCTTCAAGATGATTTCAAAATGATTAAACAATCCAATCGCGATAATGAAGAGAAAATATTGCGACTGCTTTCTTCAATGGATAGACGGATAAAGACTGTTCTGGATGAAAAGAGAGAAACAATAGAAGAATATGAAGAGATAACAAAGAAGTGGCTAATTTATTGGGATGAATTACATCCATCTTCGAAAGAGTTTTTACCTCTGGCTGAATATCTCTATGATGAACTTTGTCGTCTTCAAGATCCCGATTTTTCTCCGTTCATACTGCAGTACTGTAGGACCTTAGAAAATGAGATTCTTTCAAAGCTTTTTCAATATTATCATGAGGAAGGTTTAATTAATGAAGAGATACAGGAATTGACTGCTTTCGATGTTTCCAACAGGACTAAAGCAATGAAGTTTGCCCAAAATATCCGCAGAAATAACTGTAAATATCCATTAGGTGATATGCATTGGATATTAAATCTTCTTAAACCTTCCGGAACTACTTATAAAAAAAGTCCACTCTTGCAGCACTTTCAGAAATTCTTATCTCAGTATTTTCAGGAAGAGCTTACCAGTCAGGCTTTTTTAGATCAGGTCCAAAGGATTCAAAAAGATTACAGAAATGAGGCAGCACATGTTAGCACCTTAGACTTGAAATCTGCCGATGAATGCCGGGATTTGTTGAGGGATAGTTTGAGCAGGTTTCTTGAGTTGAGAAACTAATAAATTAATAATAAGAAAAATATAGAGAAAATAAAATATGGAAGTAAAAGAGTTATTTGCTCTCCTAAATAAAAGATTTAACAACATTTGGAGATGTGCCGATTCAAATAAGTGGCAGTTTTTGAAAGATAAGGAATTATTATCCTTTGATTGGATAAATAAGAACATTAATTATCAAAACCTTTCTAAAAAAGATATTGGTAGCGGGCAAAAATCTATTTATCCGTTTGTTCATTCCTTGAAAGTTGGAGATTTAATTTTTGTAATGGGCAAAAATTCATTTCAGGGGATTGCCATTTGCCAATCAGAATATAACTACCAAGGTCCTTTTATAAGTATGGGAGACAAAGGGGATAAACCTGCTGTTAAGGTTAATTATATTTTTAAAGCTAACAAAAGTATTGACCATGACCTTCAAACCCATAATAACCCTACGACTTTTGCTCGAATAAACCAATATAATTTCGGATTAGATAAGACATTAAAGTTTCTGAAAAGCTCAGTTCCTGAAGCATATAGTTCTCTGGTCGCAATGGTTTCAAATGAGTCAAATATTCCTCCTAAAGATACACTTCAATCTGAAATTGAAAATTCAACAACACCTTTAAACCAAATTCTCTATGGCCCTCCCGGCACCGGAAAAACATTTCATTTATTGGAAAAGATTATTCCAAGATTCAAAAAAGAATCAACAAAAAAACCGGATGAAATCATTGAATCTGAAGTCATTTCAAAGCTCCCCTGGTGGAAAATATTTGCTTTAGTTTTACTAGAAAAAGATAATCAAACCGTTCCTCTGATTAAAGCGCACCGTTTTATAAAATATAAATTGGAATTTTCCAATACTAATAGTTTAGACCAAACTTTATGGGGTCAATTGTCTGCCCACTCAATTCAGGAATCAGCAACAGTACAATATGCATCTAGACAAGGCCCATTAATTTTTGATAAGAAATTTAATGAAAGAAACGATTCCATTTGGTTTATAGCAGAGGAAAAAGACCTCGTCATAGAAGAATTGAAAGCTATACTGAAAGAAATTGAAAAGAGAAAAACCGCTTCTGTCGAAACCCAGTCTAATTATAAATTTGTAACCTTTCATCAATCTACCTCCTATGAAAATTTCGTAGAGGGCATTAGTCCTGTTTTTGAAGAAGATAATACCGACGATACCGAGCAATTAACCTATGAGATTAAAAAAGGAAGTTTTTACATCGCCTGTGAAGAAGCAGTAAAGCTTGCTGGCTTCCTTGGTTTAAAAGATTGCCTTGAGCATAGTAAAGAAGAGCGAATTGAAAAGTTCCGTAATGCAACACCATATTGCCTGTTAATTGATGAGATTAACCGAGGAAATGTGTCCGCCATCTTTGGAGAATTAATCACTTTAATTGAAGATGATAAAAGGCTAACAAAAAATGAGGTTATAGTTGAATTACCCTATTCCAATAAAAAATTTGGAGTACCTCCTAACCTCCACCTAATCGGCACAATGAACACTGCAGATCGCAGCGTAGAAGCCTTAGACACAGCCCTCCGTAGAAGATTCAGTTTCAAAGAAATGCCTCCAAAATATGACCTAGATGAACTCGGGTATGAATTTGCGGGTACGACAGGAAGAGAAATATTAGAAAAAATTAATAAGAGAATAGAAAAGCTGTTGGATAGAGATCACCTTATTGGCCATTCCTACTTTTTTCTAAAAGACGATGAAAATACTGAAGAAAAACTTATTAATGCTTTTTATAGAAATATCATCCCACTATTACAGGAATACTTCTTTGGCGACTATGCTAAAATTGGCGCTGTTTTAGGAGAAGGATTTATTTATACAGAAGCAGAAGAGGATGACACCACCTTTGCTAGCGGCTTCGAAAATGAAGATTACATTGAAAAACCCATCTATCACATTATAGATTACACTGAAGGTACAAACATACAGGAAGATATGAGCTTTGAAAAGGCAATACGTCGGTTAATGAATCAGGATATTTAAATAAACTTGAGATCCCAGTCAAAGCATATTATAGTTTTTGAACACGACTCTTTAATTTTTGATTTAAAGAACGAAACTGAGCAAAATCTTCATCAGTCATTGGTTCAATTCTTTGGTAAGGGTGTGCCCTATTTTAACCTTATCAGAAATGGAGTGAAATTCAATGAATTCGTAGGTGCCATACAAATTGGTGATACTTTGATAAATGTTCTTCCCAAAGCAGATAAACGTAAAACGGATGACCTAAAGAAATTAAAATGGAATCGTGCTTTAATCGATATGTTGAGGGCGGTAAATGGTTTTGAAGTTAAAGCACCTAGCTCAACAGATTTGAATCTTAAAAAAAACTCTGTTCTCGATCTCTATTTTGAACTCTTTGTAAGCGAAGTAGAATACTTGTTACATAGAGGCCTTGTCAAAAAGTACCGGAAAGCAGAAGGTGACCTAACTACCTTAAAAGGTCAATTACTTTTTACTCAGCAAATAAGTAATAATTTAATTCATAAGGAGCGTTTCTACACCAGGTACACTACTTATGATCCTGAACATTTATTGCACATAATTTTATTTCAAACCATCCTGGTATTAAAAAAAATAAACACCAATGCAGCCATATCAGGAAGGATTAATGCCTTGCTTCTTAATTTTCCTGAAATGCCGAATGAAAAAATTTCAGAGACTGTATTTGATAAAATTGGTCTGAATAGAAAAACAAGAAGTTACAAAAAAGCGGTTGATATTTCACGGTTGATACTACTGCACTACCACCCAGACTTAAGCAAGGGTAAAAATGATGTTCTGGCCTTAATGTTTGATATGAATCTGCTTTGGGAACAATTTGTATTAGTGAGTTTAAAAAAGAAAAAGGGATTAAAAGTAAAAGGTCAAAATGCAAAATACTTTTGGAAACCCTATGGTGGCAATAGAAGAACCATTCGGCCAGACATTACGCTAAAATTTGAGGGGAATGAATATGTCATAGATGCTAAGTGGAAATTAGTAGAAAAACGACCCTCAATTGAAGATATTAGGCAGATGTACGCTTATCATCATTATTACAATGCTAAAAAGGTTGCCTTATTATATCCTGGAAAAAGTACTTATATATCAGGGAACTTTGTCCTGCCAAAAGAACAAACAGAATTAGCTAATTTGGAATGTGGATTAATGTTTACCCAATTTGAAGGTTCAGTTAAGCACTGGCAAAGTAAGATTGCTGAAAGGGTAATAGACTGGATGAAAGCTTAAATAGAAATAGATGTAAAAATTCTAAATGAGTTCATACGATAATTTTATGGTTTGGTTTTTCAAGTTATTACTAGCTGATCTTATATAGGTAAATTTTATTTTTTCGTCTTCAGATTGCTGATACGCAGTTATTAAATTTATCCTAGAATTTTACAACGGCTCCCCATAATTTTTATTCTTAGTAGTATGCAAGTGGTCCCAATTACGGGACGGTTGCCTAAGCTTTTTATCATTTTTTATTTCGTCGGCTGTTAGCATCCAGTTTTGGGCACAGGCCTTCCAGTTGGTGATGGGATTTTTGCCATTTAATTTCCAGCCAATGGATTCATAGAAATTATAAAATTTTTTAGCCTCCAAGGAACTTCTTTTTTCAGCTTTAAAATATTCAATAACTACCTGTTCATTTTTTGGACCTGTTTGTTTAAAAGAGTTTAATATAAGTTTACTCTTATGTTTATTAAAAGATACCAATTTTTGGACAGGTATCTGTTCAGAAATTGGATAGCCCCTGTCCATTTTTTGGTCAGGTAGGGTATCAAATCTGAACAGCTCCACGAGGGAACCGTTTTGCGGGTTGTTAGAGGGCTTATATTGAAGATAGCCCCATGTTTTTAATTCTTGAAGCAGTTTATGATAGGTCGTCCTGGAACGTATCTTGGCCAGGGCCATGACCTGTTTACTATTGACCATGAGGGTCTTCGGGAAATGTTGCTGGTTCCATAACTCAAAAAATGCCAGGTATAAGCTGCGGTGTGAGGATGAGATTTTATCGTCATCGGAGAATTTACGCAGTACCCCGTTAAGATGACTAATATAATTGACTGCTCTCATTTTAGTGATTTTTCAGATTTGTAAATGGCTTTGGCTTCCCGGTATATCTTCTGAAAATTCAATTCCAGGTCTTCCGCAGAAAATGCTTGCTTTGGGATGGGTAGTTCTTTTGTCCAGTCGGGGGTGGAGAATTTTACCTGTCGGTCCTTACCATCTGAAAAAGTGACGAATTCGCCCGGCTTTAGGCGGAAGAACAGGTCGGCCCTTAACTTAGCTACTTCCCGTTCACTTTTGGTGGTGCGGGTATCGGAATTAAAATTATCGCTTTTGCTGACGCTGATGCTTTTCCGCTTTACGATCTCAAAGAAACTTTCATAATATTTAGCCGTCTCGGGATCATTCACCTTTCCGAAGAACTGGTAGGAAAGGTTGCTCAGGATCGCTTTTCCTGCTTCCCTGCCATAGAGGATATCATTCTGGATTTTATCCTGGATCACGTATACCGTTGCGATATTATAACTTCGCAGGGTGGCCGGAATCCGGTGCATGTTGAGCAGGCGAATGGTAGAAGCCTCTTCCATCAGGATAAAAGAACCCAACCTGTCATGCACACTCATCCGCTTGGTAATACCATGAACAATGGTCGCAACGATAGGGGAATAGGCTGATTCGAATTTAGGATTATTAACTACGGAAATTACCCCCGGATTTTCAGCATTATTGATATCCAGGGGAATCTCATCTTCAGAAAGTACCATAAAGATCCGCTGAGTGCTTATTTTTTTAAATGCATTGGAGAGGGTACTTTTTACCGCTGCAGTTTGCTTTTCCGAATCCACCCCGTTTATAAAAGCGTTAGCCATGGCCTGGGAGGTAAAGTTGGTACTTAAGAAATCCACCAATTCATAAGTAGATAACTGCTGGAATAAAGCGATAAGATGGGGCAGGGTACAAAAGCCGGGATGATCGGCTTTAAGTTTCCAGATGAGCCCTCCAATGATGCCTTCCGCGGCATCGTTAAAAAACTTTGAACTTCCTGAGGCAAGGCTTTCCTTTTTTTCCAGTAAATTTTCCAAAAGCACCCGGGAGATCTCGTTGACACTTTCTTCATCCTGCATATATCGAGGCGCAATGGGATTTACTTTATGATGGATCGTATCAAAGGAAATGATATAAAAAGGCATTTTGCTTTCCTTGAATAAGGGGTAGGCAATTTTGGAGAGTTCAAAATTTTTATAGTCATGGATAATGCCGCAGAAGGTTCGTCTGCTAAAATGCCTTAGAAATTGTGCCACCACACTTTCGGTCTTTCCGCTCCCGGCAGCGCCGATGATGGACACCCCGCGGCGGATATCTTTTAATTTAATCGACCCGGAAGATAGCGGCATCCTGAAAACATATTGTTTGGTTAATCTGTCTTTCTCCATCTGGAGCACCCATTCTTGAAGTAGAAAATTGATCAGGATCAATGGGATAAATAAGCGGAATAAAAGAAGCACAAACACATCAAAATCAAACCGGGAAGGAAAACTGATGTAAAACAACAGGAATATAAATCCGGAATTGATGATAAAACCCCAGGAAGTATTTTTAAGGGAAAAGTAGAACATACCTCCAACCGCTACATTAAAAAACAGGATAAAATAAATATTTGACAGCATGACAGATAATTTTAATAGCCAATAGAACTTGCTTTCATACTGGCTTCAATGATTTTTTTAAGTTGTTTATAAGCGAACCTCACTTTGCTCTGGGGCAGGTGTAATACAGGAAGTTGTAATCCTGTTTGGCGGATCATATTAAAGGCAATCTTTTTCTCATTGATCCCCAGGTTTCTTAAGGATAAAATATATTGTTTGGGATCCTGGCTCATCATTTTTCGGGCAGCATAGCTTTCGACATAATTCCGGTTGTACCGAAACATTTTATCAAAAGCTTTTTCAGAATTTTGAAAAAAGCGATCCCGCTCAAACCCCCGTTTGACAATTTTGCCATGCATCTCCACCTGCGAAGCTTTGTGTTTGCTGCCAGGGGAGAGGCTGTACGAATTGGAAGCATCTTTCCGGCTTACGATGATGTGGATATGACTTTGCAGCCCTTCTTTTTTCATTCCCGGTTCCACCACCTGTCCCCGGACCTTATAAGGCGCATCCCTGACCAGCTTTTGGATCTCCTTTTCAAGCTGCCGGGTATTTCCGGGAATCTCCCCCCGCTCCACCTTCCGAAGTTCGTTTTTCAGGTGAGCGATCTGTTTGCTGTAGGGCTTATTTTCCCGAACGGTTATATCGTTGCTCTTATAGGTGCGCTCATGTTCAATCTTGGCGAAGTATTTAATATCGTCTACATGAACGGGCCTTCCGTTAATTTCCCGGTTAAAAGAAGCGGCATACTCCTTCATGGCTTCCCGCACAAAAGCCCGGAGCTTTTCAGGATTGTCATGAATATGTTTTAACTCGTACTGGCTGGGACTGATGGTGATGGAATAATACTTGGGCTCTTTCAGCTTTAACTTTGAAGTATTTGCATCAATCTCTTTGATGACCTGGTAAGGTTTGATCTTATCGTCATACTGGTTAAAGAAATACTCCTTGTCTAAGGGATCTTTCCCCTGGTTTTCTTTTTCCAGGTAGCTGACAAAATCCCCTGCACTTTGAGAAAAAGCGCCACCTAGTTTCTGAGGAGAGATGGTGATATACATTAGACCTTATGTTTTATAGCGATTTTAAATTGTTCGAATTCGGTTCGCGGGATGTTCAGTTTTAGGTAATCGGAGCCAAAGGTGTTGCCTTTGATTTCCACATTTTGCAGCAGGTACTCCAGGTCTTTCCTGGTAGCTTCCAATACCTGCTGAAGCCGGGAAATCTCCAGTTCCAGTTGTTCCCGGTTTTTTTCATTGCGGGAAGGCATCTTTTTCTTTTCCGTAAATACAGGTTTTGCAACCCCGCGCCCTTCCATGAGTAACTCCAGCATAAGCAGGCCGGGTTTGGTCTGGGTCTTTTCAATGTTTTTCAGGATGGCGATCACGGCATCGATCCTTTTTTTGATCAGCTGTTCCAGACTCACTTTTGAAGGCACTAAAGTTTCAAAAGGAGAGAGGTTATTTTTCTCAAAAAAGTCCAGGACCAGGTCTAAGGTTTCGGAAGGGTTGCTATTGTTCTTTTTAGAAAACTCCCGGAACCTGTCGGCAGTACCTGCTCTGACTTGCAGTCTTGATTTTGTTGTCATGGCTACTGTTTTTACTTTTACTGGCTACCGCCCTGCTTGCTTTACAGGGCTTTCCGACGAGGTATATCCAAAGGGGTGGCTACTTGTATACTTTTAAATAATTGCTAAACCCTTTAAAACCGGCGTTTTGCCAGCCCTGGCCATCGAATGACACCGCCCTGCGTGTCACCCTCTTGCTCTTCGATTTCGTCCCGCAAGCGGGACAAAATTTTCACACAAGTTGGTTTGCACCAACTGCTTTTCTTTAAGGGATTGCAAAAAAATCCCTTTACTTTTTTAACGGGTATAAGTATTCAGCGAAAGTCAAATCAGGAGGATTTTCATGTTTAAATACTATACAGAAAATCAACACTTTAAGATAGGATTTATAGCAATTCAGATTAAAGAAATTTTTCATTTAATCTGGTGCTATTTGATTTCATTTGGTATAAAAACCTCGAAATTTTAAAAATGAAAAATTTGAAACGGCAGATTTTTAAAATTTACCTGGAAAATCCATAAAAAAATTTCCGTCTATAATCATAAAAAAATCCTCTCCAGTTTTGCTTTACCTAATCCCGATACTCAAACTATTTTTAAGGGATTTACTTATTATATTCGAAGCGCTTTTCCGATTTCCGGTTTTTAACAATAGTGTCAGCCCATATTTGAGGATTTCGGAGAGATTTCCCATTTTCCTTTCGGACTTACTACCTCTGGGAGTTTTGCATAAAAAAGCCTCTGCATAACAAAGGCTTTTTAAACTGGATGAAAGAAATATTATTTAAAGCAAAGCTTCATCGGCGAAGCTGAAGTAATCCCCATCAGGATTCAGGATTAAATGATCAAGGACTTTGATATCAAGAAACTCCCCGGCTCTTTTGATTTTTTGAGTGAGGGCTTTGTCCGCTTCACTGGGGCGAAGGGTGCCTGAAGGGTGATTATGCGAAATTACCAATGATGTCGTGACGGACTTAAGGGCTACCGCAAAAACCAGCCTGATATCTACAAGAGTGCCGGTAATGCCGCCTGTGGAGAGGGTGTAAATACCTTTTACTTTATTGGAGTTGTTAAGGAGCAGCAATTTAAAGCTTTCCTGAAGTTCAATATTGTTCTTATCCCAGTGCTCAAAAAGAAGAGCTGCAGCATCCCGGGAAGAAGTTATTTTCGGATATGATTTTGCTTTGATGTTTCCGCTGTAACTTATGGTGATTTCATTAACTTTGGGTTCCATTATGATCTGATTTAAAGGTGAATAATGAAAGAGGGCGAAACTTTGCACGGTGCCGCCCTCTTTGCGTTTTACATTAATTGTTTTGGTTATTACCTGAAGTGCTAAGAAGCAGGATTTCATGGACTAAAATCTCGGTGATGTACTGTTTTTCCCCGGACTCGTTTTCATAAGTGCGGCTGGTCAGTTTTCCTTCAATGGCAATTTCTTTTCCTTTGGTGATGTACTTCTCGGCAAGCTCAGCCTGTTTGCCCCAGGCCACCAGGTTGTGCCATTGGGTCTGCTGGATTTTTTCACCATCTTTTAAGTAATAGTCATTGGTGGCCAGCGAGAACTGAACCACCAGATTTCCATTTTCGAACCGGTGGGATTTAGGATGTTCTCCCACGTTTCCAATTAACTGCACTTTGTTTCTAAGCGTTTTCATAATGATAAGATTTAAAAGGTTTATAATTGATTATTAAAGATTTACTTATTGCATCCTGAACGTTTTCCCTTTTTTTGATGCTTTAATTCCGCTTCCGTTTTGTAGATGTTGTATGATTTCATTTTTTCAGTCATTAGATTTACTTCCCGCAGCGCCGTCACTGTTACCATTTTTTGATGCAATACAGTTTCAAAATTTAGAATTAGGGAGGACTTATAAATAGGGAATGGAGAGACCGGCTTTATGCAGTCCGTACTAACTTCTAAATTTTGGTATTTCGCATCATAAAAAAAGGTATGGGCAGTGAAGGCCGGGCAGGAGTTCTAATGGGAAAAGGAAGAATACAAACAGGAGCAGGAAGAGGAATTAAATTAAAAACGGAAATCCTTTGCCGGACTTAAGTGGAAAAGCATGACCGGAGTAGGAGAGAAGTCACGGACAATTCGAGTGGACAAACCCCTTGATTTATAAATTATCTGCAGTTGCTTTTGCACTTGTGTCCGAAATTTTTATAGAGAAGCGCTTTCCCCGGAATGAAGCTTTTGCGAAATGTAGCGGGAATGGGCTGAACGGGTATTAAGTAAGTATAACTAATGAGAGTATTAATTTTGCGTGTATATAAGTATCCTCATAACTTCTTTCGAAACTTTGGGAATATTGGAAAGGGGAATATTTACATTCCATATCAGGCGTTGCATAGGTAAACCTTAAGACACAAAACTTAAACCATTTATCAGATAAATTAATGCTTAATGCAAATATGCTGAGACCTTATGAAATGGGTGTGTTTCATTTAAAGAAAGTTAACCTTAAGTTTAGATTAATTGGTTCTTTGTTGTCACTTTTATTTGAAAATTTCTTTTAATACGATTTTTATTTAGATACTGGTGATAAGGAATAATTCTCTAGGTGCAGTTATTAACCCAAACAGCGTAAAAAACATATATTTCATCGAAAACTTGTGCTCACAGTTAATTTTATTAATTAATATTTGGTCTTAAACTTTGTTTTTCTTTATATTTGAACCATAAGTTCTTTGAAAGTGTGCTCATAAGTAATAATTAGGTTTGGTCCGATTCCAAATGTGTACTTGATTACACGGTATCCTACACCTTTTTACTAGAGGAATTCTTAGTCGGTCGCGCCGTATCGCTTTTAGCTTATTGCTAATGTGGAATGTGGAATGCATCAATGCTGGAAAGCAAGCTGAAGAAGCGGAAACAAGCTGAAAAGTTGGCAAGATTGAAATCGCGCGAAGAAAGAGTCGCGAGATAACCCTAGATACCCCTAGATTAGACGAATTAAAAAGAGTTTTATAAGTCTTACTTAAAATTAGAAACGGAATGAGCTGTGATAGACACGGCCATTCCTAATTATTAACTTTAAATAGTAAGCTCATGAAGCACAGAAATTTAGATTATGAATTTGATGAACTCTCAAAACTATTGGAGATCATCCTTTCAAGGAACCGCAGTTCTTTGTCAATTACCGATGTAGCTCATTTAGAAAGGTGTATAGCCTTGACGGATGAGTTGAAGAAAGAGTCAAGCCAATCGGGTAGGAAAGATATTATGAACAGTATCGTCCTGAAACTTCTAGAGTTATTTTGTAAACCTGAAGTGATGGAGCAAATACAGAATGTCTTGAATCAGCTTGGAAACTTAGATTGACCCGTTTTTAATTTATTATTATGGATATGAACTTAGGTGAAGCTATACGAAACCAGAGGAAAATATTAAAGATTACACAGAGTGATTTAGCTAAAGCATGCGAAATCACTCCGTCATACCTTTCTATGATTGAAAAAAACAAAAAGGAACCTAATTTATCTACTTTGAAAAAATTAAGTGAAAAACTGGAATTGCCATTACCAGTCCTATTCTTCAAGTCACTAGATTCATCTGATATTCCAAAGGAAAAAAGAGATGCTTACAACCTGGTCAGTGATTCGGTGAATAACCTCATAAATAATATTTTCCTAAAGCCCGATAGTAAGTAATGATCTACTCTGAAAAAGAGTTAGCTTACACTCTGGGCTTTGGTCTTGGTGATCTACGTCAGGTCATTAAAAATATTGATTCTTATTATAAAGGATTTTCAGAAATTAGGTGCTGCCAAGGCCGGATAAAATAGGTATGATGATGCAGATGGCAGAAATGGACATGCGTATGGGAGCTCCCGCCATGAAATTCAATCCGGGCAAAGTCGAGCCCTACGAGTTTATGAAAG
>Ga0098069_100383_pt1 | contig 20696 bp, 20 predicted proteins | sample 27_taG_FD_92584 | JGI IMG/M metagenome (GOLD analysis project Ga0098069, IMG submission 92584) | Marine viral communities from Cariaco Basin, Caribbean Sea - 27_WHOI_OMZ | ecosystem: Environmental > Aquatic > Marine > Oceanic | place: Caribbean Sea: Cariaco Basin | collected 2014-11-09
CTGAAAAGCATGTACTCCTGCCACCGCAAAGCTCGTGGCCACAAATGCCGCTAAGGTCATGTGCAAAGCCTGTGTGAACCAGGCAGGGTTCAACAAGGCCTGCACCGGATCAATATTGATATATTCCCCATTCACATAATCAAAACCCGTTGGTGCATTCATCCAGCCATTGGCCGACACCACCAGAATTCCCGATGCCACACCAGATATCCCGATAATGATCCCTGTGAACCAATGGAATTTTTCGGGCAGCTTGTGCCAGCCGTAGAGGTAAAACCCCAGGGCGATAGCTTCAACAAAAAATGCCGCCCCTTCAAGCGAGAAAGGCATTCCAATAATAGGGCCGGCATGTTTCATGAACTCGGGCCACAGCATACCCAGTTCAAAAGAAAGGGCAGTTCCCGAAACTGCTCCTGTCACAAAGAAAATAGCCACGCCTTTTTGCCAGGCCTTGGTCAATTCCAGATACAGGGGGTTGCGGGTATTGAGCCACTTCTTGTGCGAGACCACCATAAAGAAAGGCATCACCATCCCAATACAGGCGAAGATGATATGAAACCCGAGGGTAAAGGCCATCTGTAAACGTGCAAAATCAAGATTTTCCATTAACATTGAATTTATGTTGAGCAAAAGATCCTGAAAATGCCATTTTCAGGGATCCTTTAAAAAATTTCCTTCCAGAAAATATACAGCCCCATCACCAGCACAAACCAGCCAAATCCTTTCTTCAGCTTTTTTCCGTCGATAAACTTATTGAGCCAGATTCCCAGGTAGATCCCGCCAATCGAGATGGCGGTAAATACCAGGAGAAAGCCCCAGTTGATCTCCAGGTTTTGCACATCTCCAATAAAACCTATCAAAGATTTTACGGCAATAATCACCAGTGACGTGGCTACCGCCTTCTTCATGGGGAGTTTTGCCATGAGCACCAGTGCCGGAATGATCAAAAAACCGCCGCCGGCACCTACAATTCCAGTGAGAACTCCCACAACTGCTCCTTCCAGGGTGATGAACAAATAGTTATACCTCACCCGCTTGGGTTTGGCATCTTTTTCTGAAGGTTCCAGAATCATGGAAACCGAAGCCATCACCATGATAAGCGCAAAGAACAACATGATCCCAATATTCTTTGTGATCGTGAGGTCTCCAATGCTAATGATGGTTTCGGGTATGGCCGGAACTAAATATTTTCGGGTAAGGTAAACAGCGATAAAAGCAGGGATGGAAAATACAAGGGCGGTTTTAAGGTCTACCCTTTTTTTCTGAAAATTTTTTACCGATCCAAACAAAGAGGTCGCCCCTACTACAAATAAGGAATATGCTGTTGCCGTTACAGGGCTTACAGAAAGCAGGTACACCAGCACCGGAACAGTTAAAATGGAACCGCCCCCGCCAATAAGCCCCAGCACCACACCAATTATTAAAGCTCCTACATACCCAAGAATTTCTGTTATTCCCATCATAAATATTTTGAGCCCAAAATTAGCTTTTCATAGCTGCAGGGTCTGTAACAAAGTTCACACTTAAAGGTCATAGACCATGATGCTGTTGCGCTGAAGCCCAATTTTCCCATCGAGTTCAAGTTTTTTAAGAAGTCGCGACACCACGACCCTCGAGGTGTGAAGGTCATACGCAATCTCCTGGTGCGTCACCGGTATCTGTTCGTTTTTATTGATCTTGGCCTTGTCTTGCAGGTACTTCATAAGGCGCTCATCCATATGCAAAAACGCGATGGTATCAATGGTATCAAGCATTTCTGTTAGCCGGCTGTGATAGCTTTCAAACACAAAATTCCGCCAGCTCTTAAAGGCTGGGGTCCATTCTTCCATCTTTTCTACGGGAATCATCACCAGGCTGGTATCTTTTTCGGCCACGGCACGTATCTCGCTCCGGGTTTGGCCCAGGCAGCACGACAGCGTCATGGCGCAGGTATCGCCACGCTCCAAAAAGTACAGCAAAAGTTCATCGCCGTCTTTGTCTTCGCGCATCACCTTAATGGCGCCCTCGAGCAACAACGGCATCTGCTTTACGTAATCTCCAATATCAATAATTACCTCGCCCGACCGCACTTTTTTAAGGCTGCCAAACTTCAGCATCTCCTGCAGCAGTGCTTCCTCAAAAATAAAATGGTAGGCGTCTCTTAGTTCTTCTTCGAGCATAGCTGTGCATTTGCTTTGGTAAATTTAGGGTATTTCACACGTTTTTGCCCTACAAATTCCTGGCTTTCCCCGGGCATTTATCGTTAAAAACAGAATATTGAAGCGGTGGATTTTAATTTCAGTAATTACTTCGGAAGCCTGCCCCGTAAAATGTACAGAGGTTTTCAGGTTTTTGAGAGCTCCGGGTAACTTTATTGCAGGCAACTCTTATTCCTCCCTGAACTGTAGCGTACCGGTATTTCCGGCTTTTTCCGAAGTAATATTCAGGGAGAAACTGCAAACCTGAAGCCTTCCCGCTATTTGAAGATTCCTTATCTTTAGGCCCAACTAAAACGGTATATTTTGAACGCTATTTCTACTGTATCACGGCTCCTGTTGGTCACCACTTTTTTCCTCCTACTTTCCTGCAAGGAAGAAGAAAAAATAACCGAGATGGACCTCCTGTTCTCCTCCCTGCACGCCGATCAGGCAAAGTGGTGGCGATACCACAAAACCAACATAGACTTGTCTTCCGATTTCTTGCCGCTGGGTGAGGATGGCGACAGCATCTCAAAAAAGGCATTTTTTGAAGCCCTTTTGACAGGGGAATTTATCGCCATAGAAAAGAAATCAAATGCAGCGCGTGATCAGTATCAGCTGTTTAAGCTAACAAAAGAATCTGATGCAGATATTAGCTACACCATCTCGGCCGACAGTTACCGCGAGTACAAACATTTTACTATGGAAGGCCAGCAGTTCCCCGATTTTAATCTGACAGATCTCGATGGGAAAACGTATACAAAAGAGGCCCTTTTAGGCAAAACCTTGGTGGTAAAAACCTGGTTTCTTAACTGCAAACCCTGTATTGAAGAGATGCCGCAGCTCAATCAACTGGTTGAAGAGTACAGCGAGAATAAAGATGTGGTTTTTCTAAGCCTTTCTCTCGACACCAAAACCGAATTGCAAAAATTCCTTTCTGAAAGGAAATTCAATTATGCGGTTGTGCCCCAACAAAAAGCTTTTATTGAAGATACTTTGGGTTTTTCCATCTATCCAACACATATTATTGTTGAACCTTCAGGAAAGATTAGAAAAGTAGTGAACACCGCCCCCGAAATGATCGCTTCACTCAAATCAATGAATAAGGATTAAACTCTCGTCCAAGCACTATTCGCCATAAACTAAATACGAACGACTTAAAAAAAGATTCCCTCCAAAAATGCCATTTTTGGAGGGAATCTTTTTTATCTGCTTTCCAGACCGGCTTTGATTTCGAGCACAGCTGCTTCCCATCTGTTTAAGCCATTTTCAAAAGCTTCTTTCTTTTTAATAAGCTCCTGTTCAGCAAGTTTCCTGTAATGAGAAACACCATCTAACAAATTATTGCAGAAGCCCGTCCAGCCCTTAATATCTCTGGGCACCGGATTAAAAATGTTCTTAATTTCCTCTTTTAGGTACTCCACATAAAGCTGCAGTTCCTTAACGAACATATGAGGGCGTTGAGAATCTACCGGCAGCTCCTGCCTTCCGTAGATATGACTGGTCATTTCCTGCAGGCTGGCTTCCTTGCTGTAGTTCACAATATTTGGGCCGGGGCAAATGGTTACGGCATCAAGTTTTTCTACAATTGGCACCTTATAGTTAATCCCCGCCGAGTTGCTAAGGCCAATGCAAAGACATTCTTTGCTTAGCAGGTCATCTACCTGCAGTTGATATTCTTCTTCAGGCAAACCGGCCTTTGCCAGTTGCTCCAGCTTAAGCTTTTGATATTTTCTCGAGGCCGTGCAAATAGGTTCTTTGGTGAACTCGGTATTGGAGACCAGGTACTTTTCTGTACAGGGGCTTCCGGGTTTTCCGCGGTCAATTCTTTGCTGCCTTTCTTCGTGGGCTGTGGTATTTTTCAGGTAATTAAAACGCACTCCCAGCGGGGAGGCTTTGCTAAGCACCACATCATTCTCTTTACTTTTCCGAAGCAATTCAAGCGTGCCCGCATCTACAGTTGTAGCTTCGGGGCACAGCAAAAATGGCGTGCCCCAGCCGGTGCCGTTAACGCCGTAGTAACCGTAAAGCAACTGTTGCTCGGCTGCAGTGCCTATGCCTCCCTGCACCGTAATGTTCACGGGGTGGGGCTTATCAAAACCTTCTTCCCCCCTGGCCTGTATCGCCGGATTATAAAGGCTGAAAAGCGCCTGCTCCAGTTCATCTTTTTTACTTCGGAATTCTTCCAGAATGGGGCCCAGCAAATATCCCTGGGTGGCAAAAGCATGTCCGCCACAATTCAAGCCCGATTCAATCCTGAATTCGCTCACCCAAATGCCTTTTTTGGCAAGGTATTTCCCCTGAATTAAGGCCGAACGATAATCGCTCACCTTGATGATCACCTTCTTTTTGAACCGGCCCCAGCCCAGAGCATCAAATTCCCTGAAGTTCTCAAGATAATTGAACAACCGCGGATTCATACCCGCAGAAAAGATCACAGCCGAATTTTCAAGATCACTTTTGGCATAAGCTTTAAGGGCGCCAAGAGCATCAGAACCATCTGGTAGGATCTCCCCGCTTTTGCCGGTATTGTTCTTGTCTACTTTGGTCATGATATTGACCTCGATGCCCCCGGGGCTCATGTGCTTCCTCAGAAAACTTTCCAGCTCGGCTTTTGCCTCGCCATGGGCCTGCAAAAACTGGTGGTATTTCTCTTTGAGGCCGCTTTCTTCGGGCAGCATCTCAAAATACTTCACGATCTCAGAGCCCTTTTCAAAAGCCGAAGACTTGAGCTTTTCAAATTTTGACTGCACATTTCGGTTTACCAGGTTGAGGTAATCGGTAATGCGGCGCACACGGTAATTTTCTTCATGCTTTTCAATGGGAACGTAGGTCTCATTGTTCTCCTGGTAATAATGCTTCCTCATCATTTCGATGAGATTGTCTTCAATGATAGACAGCGCCGAGGTAATGCCGTAGTGAGCCACCTTTATTGGCGTATCTATGGTAAACGCTATCCCCATAACCGGAATATGAAACCGGTGGGGCGTTAAATTATATGTCATGTATTAAGGTTTTTAAAGGCAAAACCCCAAAGATGCAGATTACATGACAGCAAAAACATGATCCTGGTCATGTTTTAAATGGCAAATGGGAAGGTGTTGAATATTGTTTATTGGATATTGAATATTTGAATATTTTTACACTGAACTACTGCCTACTTAGCACTGCCCAATGAATTTTGAATATTGAATATTGAATATTTTTTACACTGCCTACTGCCTACTTAGCACTGCCCACTGAATATGGAATATGGAATATTGAATATTTTTAATCACTGAACTACTGCCTACTTAGCACTGCCCACTGAATATTGAATATCAATCCTTTAATAGAGGACCCTAAACCTGATAGTGCCTTCAATTCCTTTCATTTCTTCCACAACCTCTTCGTTATAGGCTTTATTGATATCGGTGATCACATAGCCTATAGATTCGTTGGTTTTTAAATACTGCCCCACAATATTGCAATCGTGCTGGGACAGCAGGTTGTTGATATGCGCGATAATGCCGGGCCTGTTGTGGTGAATATGGATAAGGCGATGGGCATTTTCGAGTATGGGCAACTGTAAATTCGGGAAATTGACGCTGTTGGTGGTACTTCCGGTATTGATGTATTCAATAATTTTATTCGGAACAAAATTCCCGATGTTCACCTGGGCTTCTTCGGTACTTCCTCCAATATGGGGGGTTAAAATGACATTTTTGGCACCCCGTAGCTCCGATTCAAACTGCTCTTCGTTGGTTTTTGGTTCCCTGGGGAATACATCTACCCCGGCCCCACGAATCTTTCCGCTGTCAAGATGCTTTTTCAAAGCCTGCAGGTCTACCACGTGCCCCCGACTAAGGTTCAGGAAATATGAACCTTCTTTCATGAGCTCAAACTCTTTTTCTCCAATGAGGTTATGGTTTTCCTTGCGGCCATCAACGTGAAGGGTCACTATATCTGATACCTCAAGCAGCTCTTCAAGGCTGGTGCATTTGGTAGCATTTCCAAGAGCGAGTTTTTCTACTAAATCGTAGTAATAAACGTCAAAACCTATAGCTTCTGCAACCACAGATAGTTGTGCGCCAATATTTCCGTAGCCAACAATTCCCAGTTTTTTTCCGCGGACTTCCCTGCTCCCGTTAGCCGATTTGTTCCAGTTACCGGCATGCATCTCGGCCAGCCTGTCGGGCAGGCCTCTCATCAAAAAGATGATTTCGCCTATGGCAAGTTCAACAACAGAGCGCGTATTGCTAAAAGGGGCATTAAAAACCGCGATGCCTTTTTTGAGGCAGGCCTCCAGGTCAATCTGGTTTGTGCCAATACAAAAAGCTCCCACAGAGATAAGCCTGTTGGCATTTTTAAGCACCTTTTGGGTCACCTGCGTTTTGGAGCGAATTCCCAACACCGAAACGTCTTTGATCTTTTCGGCAAGTTCGTCTTCATCCAGCGCACCTGCAATTGTGTTCACGTTGTAACCTTCATTTTTCATGATCTTTACGGCGTCTTCGTGAACATTTTCGAGGAGCAGCACTTTAATGCGATTTTTGGGATAAGAAATAGCTTTGTTCATTTTATGCAGGTATAGAAATTCGTCAAGACTTGGTGTGATATGATCGGCTTTTTCCAAAACATTGCCGCGTTCAACATTTTCAGTAAAAGCATAGAATTTATTGGCAAGGCCCGCGGCTTTGATCTCGTAATCTGTATAGCCGTCTCCAATCACGTAAACATCGCCCTGCAGGTCAAGCCGTTTGAGCATCTCCACTTTTCCGTTGTTTGAAGAGAGCACATTATCGGTATCAAAATTGGTGAGTTTGCCTTCATGATCAGGTTTAAAAGTATTCGCAAAGACATTCTCCTCCCTCACCCCAAACTCTTTTACTATGGGCACAATAAATTCTTTAAACCCATTTGAAATGATATAAATATTTTCGTGGTTTTCTTCAAAGAATTCCCTGTTTCTAATAAAACTGGTAGAGACCTTGCTCCTCAGGCGGTTTACCAGCTGTGGCAGGTGTTCTTCTTCGGCATTGAGCAGGGCCAGGCGCTGTTCAAGAGATTCCCTAAAAGAGAGGTCGCCGGCCATCCCGCTGTTGGTAAGCTCGACAAGGCGTTGAAGCCGCTCCTCTTTTTCATTGTGGTTCTCCAGGGAAATTTCCCCTAAAATATCGAGCGCTTCCACCTGGGTAAATGTGCTGTCAAAATCTATTACAAAATGCCTGTTATTCTTCATGCTGAAATTAAATCATATCACCCCAAAACTAAGCTTTTTCAGGCACACAAAGAAGGTCTCCCGGCAAAGAGCCCAAGATTTCGCACATCCTGAATTAATGCCGGGGAAATTTAAATTTTTATGAATAATTCTTCATATTACTTAAAATTCTTCATCCAATTTCCGCAGAAAAAAATTGTAACGAATTTCCTGTCACGGCTACTTACCATAAAACTTTGAGATAAATGAAGAACTGGACCCCTATTGGGATAGGTTTTATACTGGCCGGTTTAGCCCTGTACATTTTCGGCAGCCAAAACCTCAATTCCATAGCTGGAAGTATTTTTGGTGCAGGCTGCGGGTTCTTAGCCTATTCCTTTTTTCCTAAATCGAAAAAAGAGTAGAGAGACTTCAGCAAGGTCAAACTCAGCCACACCTAAACCCAACATATGAAAATCAAGCGCTTCTTCATCCTGTTTTCGCTGCTCACAAGCCTAAGTGGCTGCGTGGAAACCACTACCTCAATTGTTCTTCACGACAGTATTCCCCCGGAATTTGCAGTAGACAAAAAGTCCCTAAAAAGGGAAATTTCAGCAATAATTCCTTCGAAAGTCATTTCCTTCAGTTCTTCAAAATCAGAAAAATCGGGAGCGCCAATTCACAATATGCTTTTCATCCAAATCACACGAGACAGCCTGCCTTCAGGATGGGCTTTTTCTGAAGTAACCAATGAAATTGAGGCTGTTGCCAAAAAAGGCATCAGCAATTTTGACGCTTATCAAAAACTTATCATAGAAGTGAGTACTTATGAAGATAAAGACGGTATAAAACACCAGAAATCTTATAAAAAAGAGATCAATTTGTAACAAAGAGTTGCGCCCGGCAAGTTTTAGGAATTTCTTAAGCCACCGCCTGCTTCAAAAAAATGGGAAATTAGCTATCTTCGGAAAAACCAAAAAATAAGAGCTTCTTCGGAAGTTCTTTTTTTGCTCATAAAATCCGAAAAATGACAAACTTCAGGGAAGTAACTACTCAGGAACTTATAGACAGACAAAAAAATGGAGCATTAGTTATTGACGTGCGGCCGGTTGATGCCTATAACGGCTGGAAACTGAAAAATGAAGCTCGCGGCGGACATATACAAGGCGCAAAATCGCTACCGGCAAAATGGACGGGTTATATGGACTGGATCGAGATTGTGCGGCACAAAAAAATTGAGGCTTCCCGTGAAATTATCATCTACGGGTACAATCGTGATGAAGCGCAGAATGTAGCCGAAAGCTTTAAAAAAGCAGGTTATTCAAAAATAGCAGTTTTTAACCACTTTCTTGACGAGTGGGTTTCTGATGAAACCTTGCCCATGAGCTATCTTCCTAAGTATAAACAGCTGGTATCGGCGCATTGGGTGAACGAGTTGATCTCGGGAGGAAAACCTGCTGAATACGACAATGATAAATATGTGGTGGTGCACGCCCATTACCGCAACAGAGATGCTTACCTCACGGGCCACATTCCCGGGGCAATTGATATGGACACCAACGCACTTGAATCTCCTGAAACCTGGAACCGCCGCAGCCCCGAAGAACTGAAAAAAGCCCTGGAAGAACACGGCATTAGGGCCGATACCACCGTTATTCTCTACGGAAAATTCATGTTCCCCGATAATGATGACGAATTTCCCGGAAGTGCAGCCGGGGATATTGGAGCCATCAGAAATGCTTTTATCATGATGTACGCTGGGGTAAAAGACGTAAGGGTGCTCAACGGCGGTTTTCAGTCATGGGAAGATGCGGGCTTTGAGGTGAGCAGGGAAGATGTTCCGAAGCAGGCCGAAGAAGAGTTTGGGGTGAAGATTCCGGCGCATCCAGAGCTGGCCGTAGACGTGCCCGAAGCAAAGGAAATCATAGCTTCACCCGATGCCGAGCTGGTGTGTGTGCGCAGCTACCCCGAATATATTGGCGAGGTAAGCGGCTACAATTATATTGAAGCCAAAGGCCGTATTCCCGGAGCCATTTTTGCCGATTGTGGAAGCGATGCCTACCACATGGAAAACTATAGGAATGTAGACCACACCACTCGGGAATTCCACGAGATCATTGAAAACTGGGAACAAAACGGAATCACCCCCAATAAACATCTCGCCTTCTACTGCGGAACGGGCTGGCGCGGCAGTGAAGCCTGGTTCAACGCCTGGCTTTTGGGCTGGCCGCATGTTTCGGTTTATGACGGCGGCTGGTTTGAATGGAGCAATGATCCCACCAATCCTTACGAAACAGGCATACCCGAAACTGTTTAATAACAGATAATCAGGTCCCAGAAAAATTAAAATTCCCAACCGCTCATGAAAACTGAGAAGGAAAAAATGTTGGCAGGAGAGCCTTACCAGGCCTTTGACCATGTACTGGTTGCAGAAAGGCAGTCAGCTAAAGAACACGTTTTTAGGTTTAACAACCTGCCTCCTTCCGAAGTAGAAAAACGGAATGAGATATTAAAGCAGCTTTTGGGTAGCACGGGAGACAATTACTATTTTGAGCCGCCTTTTCGCTGTGACTACGGCTATAATATTGAGATAGGGGATAATTTTTATACCAACTACAATCTCGTGGTGTTAGACTGCGCCAAAGTGAGCATCGGGGATTCTGTACTTATTGGCCCTAACGTGGGGATTTTTACTGCAGGACATCCGTTACACCACGAGATCAGAGTTCAGGAATGGGAACATGCATATCCTATTTCCATTGGAAATAAGGTTTGGATTGGAGGGCAGGTAGTGATCAACCCGGGGGTAAGTATTGGGGAGAATTCGGTTATTGGTTCGGGCAGTGTGGTGACCAAAGATATTCCTTCCAATGTTTTTGCAGCCGGCAATCCGTGTAGAGTGATAAGAGCGATTACTGAAGAAGACAAAAATTCCTACCTGCCGCCTCAACAAGCTTAAAAAAAGACTTTAGGAATTTCATCTGCCGTTACTCCCCAAATTACGGGTAATAAAAAGTAGATGATAAGAGTGATGATTAGAATAGACAACAGGTTCATCCAAATACCTGCCTTTGCCATGTCTTTTATGTTTAGGTGTCCCGACCCAAAGACCACTGCATTGGGAGGTGTAGCCACGGGCAACATAAAAGCGCATGATGCAGCCAAAGTGGCCGCTACAAGTAAAAAGTAAGGGTGAATATGCATTGCAAGCGCCATGGGAGCTAAAATGGGCAGTAGCATGGCGGTGGTTGCAAGGTTAGAAGTGACTTCGGTTAGAAAATTCACGGCCGTTACAAGTACCAGTACTAAAAGGATGAGAGGCAGGTTCTCGAGGCTGCTAAGCTGCCCTCCAATCCACACGGCTAGGCCGGTTTCCTCGAAAGCTTTTGCCAAAGCCATTCCTCCTCCAAAGAGAATGATGATCCCCCACGGAATTTTCACCGCATCTTCCCATACTAAAAGTCGGCCCTTATCTTTACCCGACGGCAGTATGAAGAGCACTATCCCGGCAAAAATGGCAATAATGGTGTCATCTATAAACGGGATTACAGGCTGTAGTAAAAACGATCGGGTGATCCAGCCTAAAGCCGTGAGTATAAAAACAGCGAGCACCATTTTTTCCTGTCGGCTCATGGCTCCCAGTTCCTTCAGCAGTTTTGAGATCTCGGCTCTTCCTCCGGGGAGTTTCATGCCTTTTAGGTCAAAGGCAAATGTGGTGAGGTATTTCCAGGTGAGCGCCAGCAGCATTATTGAAATAGGCAACCCGAGTTTTATCCATTGGTAAAAGCTGATCTCAATTCCGTAGAATTTTTGGACCACCCCGGCCAGCACCAGGTTAGGCGGGGTTCCAATTAAAGTGGCAATTCCCCCAATAGAAGCGCTGTAAGCAATAGACAGCATGAGCGCCTTTCCAAAAATGGCTTTTTCATTGCGCTCTGTTTGTGGGTTATCCCATAACTGGGCAATGATCGCGGCCCCAATGGGCAGCATCATTACGGAGGTAGCCGTGTTGGAGATCCACATAGACAAAAAAGCCGTGGCTATCATAAATCCGAGGATGATCAGCTTTAAATTGGTTCCAATAAGGCTTATAATGCTAAGGGCAATTCTTCGGTGCAGCTCCCACTTTTCAATCGCAATGGCAAGGAGAAAGCCTCCCAGGTAAAGAAAGACAAATTTATCTCCATAAGCCGCTGTGGTTGCACCAATAGATAAAGCTCCCGTGAGCGGGAACAGCACTATGGGCAGTAAGGCAGTAACTGCAATAGGCACCACTTCGCTCACCCACCAGAGAGCCATCCAGAGGGTGACACACCACACATCCCAGGCCAAGGGCGGCATAGATTGCGGGGGTGCTATTGCCTGTAGGGACAAATAAATTGCCGGCCCCAGGAAAAGCATGATCTTTTTAAAAGAGATCTTCATTTCAGATAAGCATTAATCTCAGGCAGAAAATACAGGCACCACCCCAACCTTCAGCACAATTCCTGCCAGCCTTCCGCTACTTTAAATTTATGAATTAAGGGGCAAAAATACTTCAGCAAAAGGCTATTTTTCAGCAATTAAGCTACGGAAAAATTTGAATTGCGATATTAAAATTCATTTTTCAACTGAAGCTCAGCATCCCGTAAATATTTGCTCCTGAAATCCATGAAACCAGAAGGGTAAAAAGTGCCGGTTACTGACAGTGGTCATAAAAAAGAGACTATAGTGTCCTTATTTTTGTTACCTAAACTGAAATTAGGAACCATGTTTTCAAAAGCCTGCGAGTATGCCATAAGGGCAACTATCTTTATTGCTTCAGAATCTGAGAAAGGGAGAAGGTCAAGCCTCAAAGACATTGCACGGGAGATTGATTCCCCCGAAGCTTTTACGGCAAAAACCCTTCAGAAGTTATCGCGCAGCGGCATCATCATTTCCACAAAAGGAGCCCATGGCGGTTTCCAGGTGGAAAAAGAAAAATTTGCAAGCATCAAAGTTTCCCAAATCGTGCTGGCTATAGATGGAGACAAGGTCTATACCCGCTGCAGCCTTGGGCTGCACAACTGCAGCGAAGACCACCCCTGCCCTTTTCACTCCCGTTTTAAGCCTGTGCGCAACAGCCTGAAGGAAGTCGTGGAAAAAACAAGCCTGCAGGATCTCACTACCGGACTGGTTTCGGGAGATACTTTTTTGAAAATTTGAATCCCCAGATGATAATTTATGACAGTAAGCACACCGCCTGAATTTACGTTACAAGAGGAACTGGCTCAACTAAAAAAAGAAAAGAATGCGGTAATCCTGGCACACTACTACCAGGAACCCGAAATACAGGAAGTTGCCGATTTTATTGGCGACTCACTCGAACTGGCAAAGAAAGCGGCTGAAACATCGGCCGATATCATCGTGTTTGCCGGGGTACATTTTATGGCTGAGACCGCAAAGATCCTGAACCCCTCAAAAAAGGTACTTTTACCCGACCTTAATGCCGGCTGCTCCCTTGCCGATAGTTGCCCGCCAAAAGCCTTCAGGGAATTGAAAAAGCAATATCCAGATCATGTAGTGGTGACCTACATTAACTGCTCGGCCGAAATAAAAACCCTTAGCGATATTGTTTGCACCTCTTCAAATGCCGAAAAGGTGATCAACTCCATTCCGCCCGAAAAGCCCATCATATTTGCGCCCGACAAGAACCTGGGAAAATACCTTATGCAGAAGACCGGCCGAAAAATGCTGCTGTGGGATGGTGCCTGCATAGTTCACGAAGCCTTTTCGCTTGATAAATTGCTGGAATTGTACGGGCAGCATCCTTCGGCAAAGATCATAGCGCACCCCGAATCTGAAGATCACATCTTAAAAGTGGCAAATTACATAGGCTCTACCTCGGGCATGCTCAACTTTGTTAAGAATACCGAACACGACACTTTTATCGTAGCCACCGAAGCCGGGATACTTCACCAAATGCAAAAAAATGTTCCCTGGAAAACGCTTATCCCGGCTCCTGCCAAAGAAGACAACACCTGCGCCTGCAGCGAATGTGCATTTATGAAAATGAACACCCTAGAAAAGCTTTACAACTGCCTCGCAGAAGAAACCCCCGAAATCGCACTTTCTCAAGACCTTATGAAAAAGGCCCTGCGGCCCATTGAACGCATGTTAGAACTTTCTTAGATGACAACAGATGTACTGGTAATAGGATCGGGAGTGGCAGGCTTGAGCTTTGCCATAAAAATTGCAGAAGCCCGGCCAAGCGTTCGGGTTGCTGTTATTTCCAAAGAAAATATGCAGGTCTCCAACACCGCCCAGGCCCAGGGCGGCATTGCCGTGGTCTTAGACCGCGTGCAGGACAGTTTTGAGCTGCACGTGCAGGACACCATTGAAGCCGGGCGCAGACTCAATGATGCTGAAGTGGTTAAAATGGTGGTATCTCAGGCCCCCGAAAGACTTCTGGAACTCATGGCCTGGGGCACTTCTTTTGACTCCGGAAAGAACGGAATTCTCGAGCTGGGGCTGGAGGGCGGCCATTCCCGCCGCCGGATTGTGCACCATCGCGACCTTACCGGGTTTGAAATTCAGCGCAAGCTGATCTCTCATGCAAAATCGCTCCCCAATATCCACTTTTACGACCACTATTTTGTGGTAGACCTCCTGCTGAATGCCGAAAAAGACAGGTGTATGGGGATCTATGCATTGAATAAAATAACTTCAGAAAAAACCAGGATCACCTCAAAAATCACATTTTTGGCAAGCGGGGGTTGCGGGATGGTCTTTGGCAATACTACTAACCCAACTGTCGCCACGGGTGATGGCGTGGCAATGGCCTGGCGTGCCGGGGCGGCGGTAAAGAACATGAATTACATACAGTTTCACCCCACGGCCTTGTACGAAGCAGGTAAACACCCGCTTTTCCTTATTTCTGAAGCGGTTCGGGGTTTTGGAGCTTACGTGGTGAACCACAAAGGCAATAGGTTCCTCTATAAAACCGATTCGCGCGGAGAGCTCGCCACCCGCGATATAGTCTCTGAGGCCATAGTGAAAGAACTAAAAAATTCGGGAGAGAAACACGCATTCCTTGATTGCCGCCACCTAGACCAGGAAAAGTTTGCAGCCAAATTTCCCACTATAGTTTCCTACTGTAGCTCGATTGGGATCAACCTGGCCACAGAGCTTATCCCCATTGTACCCGCAGCCCATTACCAGTGCGGGGGCATTGAGGTAGACCGGCAGGCAAAGACTTCGGTGAAGCAGCTCTACGCCTCGGGAGAGTGCGTTCATACCGGTCTCCACGGTGCTAACCGGCTGGCATCAAATTCGCTGCTCGAGGCCCTCGTGTATTCACATGAAGCCTATAAAACCGTGACGCACGAACTGGACCTTCTCCCTGCTCCCCGGCATTTTGAGGAGATTTCGGAAGAGACCTCTTCGGAAGAAGCAGATGATGAGATCATTGCCAGCCTTAGGCAGCGGCTAAACGAGATCATGGATTATGACCTCCTGCATTCGGCGCCAAAAATGGCAAAATTAGAAGCCCTTGAACAACTTCGGAATATGCAGGACATGCTGGAAAACTACCGGCCTTTCAATTTAGGCACAGTGGCCTTTTACGAACTTAGAAATATGGTGCAGATCGCCGTATTGATCCTGAATGATGCCATAGATCATTACCTCTCAAAAAAGGGAATTTCTGAAGGCATTTTTTAGAAGACCCCTTCAGCTGAAACAGATTTTAGTATACTTGTAAAAAATCAGCACCTGATACCTTAGCTGTTAAAAATGCTAAATATCACTCCTTTTTTTTCTGAAAGTATTTCCTGATATGCCTTTTCACATACAGGAACCTCCCAATGCCGATCAACAGAATTACAGGTGCAATCACAAGAAGGAAAATTCCGAGGTCGAAAATCTCCTGCAGGGCTTCTACCCTTATAATTGCCACTCCCGAGCTCAACACCACGATAAAAGTCCTGAGGTACGCCAGGAAGGTGCGCTCATTGGCCATGCGGGTACGGTCTATTGCCAGCCAGTCACGGGTGATGAGATCTTCTTTAACCTGTACATTTTTCCGGGATGTCTTCATATTGCCGAACTTTGGGATCGCTTCAGTAAAAACAGTTTTTAAGGCATCATTTTAAGGCACTTCAGAAGTGGATTTCTGAAACCTGAAACCCATTGACCATAAAGGTAAACATTAAGCCTCTCAAAAAGGGGCCTTTTCAGCTTAATTTAAGGAAGCACATGAAGATAGATGGACATAAAATGGCAAAAACTTCCCAGCAAAACGCACACGTGAAAAATTGCGTGGTTGTAGTTTATCCTGCTAATGCTGTAGAGTATTGCACCAACCGTGTATGCGAGTCCGCCGCCTAAAAGCCACCACAGGCCGGGCCCCGAAAGGTTTTCCATAAGGGGTTCAATGGCAAAAACGATCACCCAGCCCATACCAACATAGAGCAAGGTAGAAAATATCTTAAAGCGGCCGGTAAAGAACAGCTTTAAGAATGTACCCAACAAGGCGATGGTCCACACCACTCCCAGGATGATCCAGCCTGTACGCCCCTGCAGCGTTACCAGGGCAAAAGGCGTGTAAGTGCCCGCGATAAGGATGAAAATTGCAATGTGGTCAAAGACTTTAAAAGTAAACCTTTTTCGAAGGTTTGTGGTGCTGTGATAAAGCGTGGAGGCCGAATAAAGCAGGATGAGCGAAGCCCCAAAAATGACAAAACTGAGGCACAATTTCGCATCATCAAATTTGAGGGCTTTAAAGATTAAGAGAAAAAGCCCCACCACGCTTAAAACCAGTCCGGCGGCATGAGTAATTACGTTTAAAAACTCCTCGCGGGGAGCGTAAAATCTAATCTTTACAGGCTTTTTCATGGGGGTTCATTCTTCCGTAAAAATACGCCTATCTGCGAGCTTTTTCAAGCGCTTCCGGATAACAATCGACAGAAATTTCTTTCGAGTATCAACACCCTTAGCAGTAAATTCTCCATGAAAAACAATTTTAAGCAGATAACTGACTTAAAATGAGGGAAAAAACTTGCAGAATAATTTTTTTAGCTTAATTTAGCTTCCTCATTTTCAGACTACTTAGCGTCTATGGATCTAATCACAACTCTAGTAGCTTTAGAAGTAATTGCCTCTAAATTCCTACTTTCTTACATCGCATCCTTTTCATCGGCTACTTCTTATGAAGAGAACAACCCGCTACTTAGGTTCGTGTTTAGAAAGCTGAAAGTTGATGACGACCAGTGGATTTCCTTCTTTTGCACGGTACTTCTTGTCGGGGTTTCTTTGTACCTGCTCAGTTCGGTTTATACTGCGCCTGCTTATGCTGCAATGTTCATTCTGGCAGGCTTTTACACTACCGTACTCAACCTTGGCGCAGCCCACGGCAGTTATTTTCAAAAGACCAACTTTATTACCCGCAGATTATTGAGGTAACTTTTGAAGGATTTTTCTTCGGAAAAATTTCCAATTATTTCAGCTGAAGATGTAAGCTTCAGAAATACGGGCTGCCAAAAATGGCATTTTCAGCCGGAAGTTTTTCCGAAGAGAACCGCATCTAAAAGCTGAAATTTATCTTCCGAAGAAAAGCACGCACAGCCTGAACCCTGCTATTTTGAAGCAGTTTTATGGGCGGGATTAGCTTCAAAAGGTGGTTTTCTCGCGGTAAAAAGCCCTGCTCCTATCTCAAAAATTCCCAGCACCAAGAATGGCCAGATGAGTTGATCTGAAAATCCAAAAAGCCAGGGAGAGACGGCCAGCAGCAAACCGCCCAAAATATCAAGCACCAGGTGGGTTTTCATGGCCAGGATTTTGAGCAAGCCCAGTTCATAATCTGTGATAAGGCTATAGAGGATCACTCCCGCGCCCAAAATGACAAGTAAAGTGGAAGCTGCCTCGGGAATTGCCGGGTGTAACGGCAGCAATATCAACAGGAGGCCCATAAGATAATCGAGATAAGCGTGAACTTTTGTACTTAGCATAAGATCTGTTTTTTTTGATTGACAACCTCAATTTCAGAAGTTTATCTATAAAAAACTAATAACTTAACAGAACTTTGTAATGCTGAAAAAAGGGTATTTTGAAGTAAAATTTTACCTCCGAAATTTATGAAAGCCAGAATTTATCTTTCCAGGCTTCTTCAGAAAAAGAGATATTAGCGTGGTGTTTTTTCAGGATTTCAAGATCATCTGCGTGAAGGTTTTGAGCAAGTTCTTTGTACAAAACCCGCTCTTCAAACCTGATGTAGGTAGCCAGTTCTTCTTCCAGTAAATTGAGCACCCTTTCGTTATCACAATCGCAACTGAGCAGTTTATGGATGCGCCTGTGATTGGCCAGGGCTTTTTTAACGCGCACATTGTTGCCCAAAAGAGGGAAAATGTGCTGCTCTTCCAGTTCAAAATGAGGGTCTAGAAAATTAGTTTTAAACCAGTTGGTATAAGTTCTTATCCGCTTTTTTGGAATATTGTTTCGCAGGCCAATCCTGATGTTTTCACAGAGCTGAAGTACCTGCCGGTGTTCTGCGGACAAAGGCTCTAAAGCCGGGTATTTTGCTGCCATCTTATTATTTTTTGCGATTCCAGAAATGATCCTGCCAGTCATCGTCGGAAAAAGGCTGGGCGTGATGCTCTCTTTCAATTTCCTCAAATTGCCCTGGGCTTGCTATTTTTTGAACCTCATTGAACACCACGCGCTCTTCAAACCTTATATGTTTATCAAGTTCTTCTTCAATGAGGCTCAGCGATTTTAGAATATGGTTTTTTTGATCGAAGAGCCTCCTCAACCTGCGGTGCTCGGCCAAAGCTCGTTTTACCAACAGGTCTTCACTGCCTAACACCGGAAAAACGAATTTTTCTTCAGCTTCAAAATGCGGATACAGGTATTCGTTCTTAAACCAGTCGGTATAACTTTTCATGCGCCGGGGTTCAATATTTAGCTTTACCCCCTGCCTGATCTTCCAGGTGAGCAGCAGGCCGTGGTGGTGGTCGCGACTAAGGGGTTTGAGTGATTCGTGGCGTTTTATGGGTTTCTTTTTTTCCATAGCTTCTGTTTGTGATGTAATTTATACTTAGCTGAATCCTTCAGTATTATTTTGGCTGCTTCGGAAACTTTCAAATGTTTTTGAGCTTCAAAAATGAAGATCAAAATCTTATTTAGGACAAATATGTCCAATTAAAAACAACTCACTTATGAGGCGGGTCATATTCAGCCTAATGCGTTTAAGCCTGAAGTATTTACAACAAGTAAAGTGAAAGTTTTAAATTCCCAGCTTTTCCAGGAATGGTTTTTTCTGTGCTTTGCTGGTATGAAGGAGTCGGCCGTCGGCCATTTTTGCATCAATCTCACCATATTCAGAATGCACCAGCTCTTTCACGTGATCAAGGTTGACAATTGCAGAACGATGAATTCTGAAGAACAGGTTGGGATCGAGGATTTCATCAAGGGCACAGAGGGATTCCCTGAGCAAGTATTTGTGGTTTGGAGTGTAAATTTCGGCATAACAGCCCGAGGATATGATGTACAGAATATCCCGTGGATCTAACAGAATGGTGGTATTTCCCTGCTTCACCGGGATTTTAAAGATTGTGCCGGTAGAGCGGTTGTTGTAAAAACCCAGCAGATTCTGGATCTTTTCGTCTATGTCTAATTCTTTGGGCAGCCCCGTATTCAATATTTTTGAAACGGTTTTATAGAACCGCTCTTCTTTAAAAGGTTTTAAGAGCAAATCGCAGGCATTGGCGTCAAAAGCTTTACAGGCATCGGGAGTATTAGCAGAGAGAAGGATGATGACCGGCCGCGGAACAACCCTAATTTTATCGAGCACACTAAAGCCGTCCATATCTTTAAGCTCCAAATCCAGAAAAATCACCTGGGGTTTTAGGGAGTTGATTTGCTCAACGGCAGATATTCCACTAGAACATTCTCCCAAAACTTCTATTTCCGGAACCTTGTTGAGAAGGTTGATCACCCGCTTTCTCGCGAGGGCTTCATCATCTATTATTAAAGCTTTCAAAGGGCGAAGCTTTTTTTAAATTACTTCTTCAAATTTACGTTTTTTGCCCCTAAAATGGAAGAAACAGGACAGAAAAAACCTTTTTATTTTGCCCTTTTTGGCTGTTAAAAATCAAAGAATATGTAGTGCTAAACCTGGAACTTGCAGTGTCATTGTTGCCCGGGAAAATATAGGCAAGATAGTTTCGCCTGCCTAAAGGCAGGCAGGCTGCAAGAACGCTTGCCTCCTGTAAAGTTTATTAAACTCGACAATACTGATAAAAAATTTGAGACTGTCAAAAAAGCCATTCACACCCCTTCATCCCTGCTATTGCAGAGACCCTGCACCTCTACAGGTGCAAAATGAATTTCTTCTTTGGCAGTCTCTATTCGAGCCTCAACTATCAACTTTTAAATGCTCGCAACTTCTACAGCTTCTGAGTCGTTCACTGCTATTTTCAGGTTTTGTACCTCATCACCTTTTTCAAGACGGATTTTGTAGTATTCTTCCTGCACAATTCCTTTTCTACCTTTTGCAACATGCACATTACGGGTCATGTTCCAGCCTTTATACTGACGGTAAACTTCCTTTTGCAGATCTATGGGCAAAAGCACATCTTTTAACCTGTAAGAAAGCATGAGGAGGTTCCCTTCCTTGCAGTATTTGGCCTTCATTTTACCTTTGGTACTTTTTATCTCTAACTGGTAATGCCTGTTCTTATCATCCCGAACGAGATCAAGAAAAGCTTCTATATTACAATGTTTTTCGAGAAAAGCAACGGGGTCTTCTTCAAATTCTCCGGCGTATTTTTCTTCAACTTTAAATATGTAATCGGCCCCGTCTACGGTAACTTCCGGTAACAAAGGCTCGAATCCCACACGGGCTTCACCCAGTTCGGTAAATTGCGCGTTAAGGATTCCTACCCACATTAAAACGACAAGGGAAATAAAAAATCTTTTCATGACAACAGCTTTAAATGGTTACTATTACAACGTTTTCGCTTTAGCTTTTTAACGTTAGAATTTTGGGCAAATTTACGGCAGAAAACGCCCTTTTTGAGGGCTAATGATATCAACAGCCCGAAAGCTGTAACCGGTAACCACAAAGAGTATATGAAGGGAAATTGAATTAACGAAAACGAATTCGTGGATAAAAAAAACAAGTTCTACAGGGCCGGCAAATACTCCTTTTTTTAAAAAAAATTTTCAAGGAAGCTCTTTTCAGGATTAAAAACTGAGTTATGATTCTACTAACTTATGGAGGCTTTAGATTTAACCTTCAGCCACTTTTTCTTTGCTGGCTTAGACCTTTAAACAAGAAAAGCGATGCCTTCGCACCGCTTTTTAAACTTGTCGGGATGACAGGA